>OLOC01000868.1_pt1 | contig 20322 bp, 15 predicted proteins | sample 1643111 | NCBI WGS metagenome assembly OLOC01 (sample SAMEA3136633, study PRJEB25190) | human gut metagenome
TACTCAGCACTCCGGCAGCCACGCCATGAAGCCATACATTAGGGTGCGACTCACTGGTTCCCAGCCAGCTGGAGAGGTCATAGAAGGCACCCGTCTCCTTCACCACGCCCACGGCAAGAATCATTCCCATCACGAAGAGAATCATCTGAACCACACCGTATTGCAGCACTCTAGGGGTACGACGCTCCACCATCGCATCCATGTTCATGAGCTTGCGATTGAAGATCTCGTTCACAATCCAGAGTACGCTGAGCACGCACAGGGCGCCCAGGAACGGGCTGAGCTTGGTGATGTTATGGAAGGTAGGGATAAACCACAGACCGCCGATTCCCACGAGGAGCATCAGCAGTCTCTGCCACTTGTTCAGGCGGGTATCATCGCCACGGAAAGGCATCACAATCCACTCTGTCTCAACTCTTTCGGGCAGCATACGCTGCATCAGCAGAGTTGGAATCAACCACGCTGCAAGACAAGGGAGGAGTAATGAAAAGGAGAAAACGGTGGCTGTAACAGCCCCTGAATTCCAGAGTACCAGACCTTCCGGGTTACCAATCACGGTGAGCGCACCGCCACAGTTGGCAGCTACGAGGATGGCGCTTCCATACACCATTCTCTGTCTTCTGCTCGGGATGATGCTATGCATCATGGTGAGCATCATCACGGTGGTAGTGAGGTTATCGAGATTGATGGAAATCAGGAATGTAACGATGGCGAGTGTCCACAGCATCTTCTTGCTGCTGCGTGTGCGAAGCAACTGGCGCACGAAGTCGAAGCAGCCGTTGTTGTTGAGGATTTCTACGATCGTCATCGTAGCGAGCAGGAACATCACGATCTCCGCTGCCCTACCCACCTGTGGAAGGAAGATGTGTCGGGAGATGAAGTACTTGACAGAAGTACTGGTTGATTCCATGTCGCTGAAATTGAGGAAGCGGGTATAATCCGCTGAATGCTCGCTAGTTACGAAGTCCATACCGAAGCATATATACAGCACCCATCCCACCGTTCCGGCGAAGATAGCCACGGCAGCACGGTTTACTTTGGTCACGTTCTCAGTTGCAATGAGCACGTAGGCCAGGATCAGTATGGTTAAAATGACTAGTGTCATATCTACTCAATCGTTAGTTCATATTTTCATAATCAAGGGCAAAGGTAACAAAATATTTGTAATAACCATCATTTCCGTGCTTTTTTTTAATGAATTTAACGCAAAATTCATGCAACTGAAATTTTATCCATCGTTAAAATCCGTTTTTTCGGCGTTATCCGAAGAAGAGAATCCGATGAAGATATTCCACAATATATTAAAAAGTAGGAAGCACAAGATTCGCCCTCAAACCGCCCCATTTAGTTAAATATCATTAATAAACAGAAGAAAAACAAACACAAATGCTTGTAACTCAAAGAAAATGAGTAATTTTGCGCCCGATTTCAACAATATATAAAGTCAAACTTTATTAATTTAATTTTTTTAATTATTTTTTATGTCAAATTTTAAGAACGTACAGCCACTCGACGACTTCAATTGGGATGAGTTCGAGAATGGCACAAACGCAGGCGTCAGCAAAACAGACCTCGAGAAGGCCTATGACGAAACACTTAACAAGGTAACTGAGCACCAGGTGGTTGAGGGTACCGTAATCTCTGTTGATAAGAAAGAGGTTATCGTAAACATCGGCTACAAGAGCGATGGTATCATTCCAGCTTCAGAGTTCCGTTACAACCCAGACCTCAAAGTAGGCGACAAGGTTGAGGTTTACGTAGAGAACCAGGAGGACACAAAGGGTCAGTTGGTACTCTCTCACAAGAAGGCTCGCCTCAGCAAGTCTTGGGAGCGTGTTAACGCTGCTCTTGAGAACGAGGAGATCATCCAGGGTTACATCAAGTGCCGCACTAAGGGCGGTATGATCGTTGACGTCTTCGGCATCGAGGCTTTCTTGCCAGGAAGCCAGATCGACGTTCACCCTATACGCGACTACGACGTATTCGTAGGCAAGACAATGGAGTTCAAGGTTGTAAAGATCAACCAGGAGTTCCGCAACGTCGTTGTATCTCACAAGGCTCTCATCGAGCAGGAGCTCGAGCAGCAGCGTAAGGAGATCATCGGCAAGCTCGAGAAGGGTCAGATCCTCGAGGGTACCGTTAAGAACATCACTACTTACGGTGTATTCGTTGACCTCGGCGGTGTTGACGGTTTGATCCACATCACAGACCTCTCTTGGGGTCGCGTAAGCGATCCACACGAGGTTGTAGCTCTCGACCAGAAGATCAACGTTGTTATCCTCGACTTCGATGAGGAGAAGAAGCGTATCGCTCTCGGTTTGAAGCAGCTTACTCCACATCCATGGGATGCACTTGATCCAAACCTCAAGGTAGGTGATCACGTGAAGGGTAAGGTAGTGGTTATGGCTGACTACGGTGCATTCGTTGAGATTGCTCCAGGTGTAGAGGGCTTGATCCACGTATCTGAGATGTCTTGGAGCCAGCACCTCCGTTCAGCTAACGACTTCATGAAGGTTGGCGACGATGTAGAGGCTGTTATCCTGACTCTCGACCGCGCTGAGCGTAAGATGAGCCTCGGTATCAAGCAGCTCAAGGCTGATCCATGGGAGTGCATCGAGACTAAGTTCCCTATCGGCAGCAAGCACATTGCTAAGGTTCGCAACTTCACTAACTTCGGTATCTTCGTAGAGCTCGAGGAGGGTGTTGATGGCTTGATCCACATCTCTGACCTCTCTTGGACTAAGAAGATTAAGCACCCATCTGAGTTCACATCTGTAGGTGCTACTATCGACGTAGTAGTTCTCGAGATTGACAAGGAGAACCGCCGCTTGAGCCTCGGCCACAAGCAGTTGGAGAAGAACCCATGGGATGAGTATGAGACAATCTACACTCCAGGTTCTGTACACAAGGGTACCATCGTTGAGATGATGGATAAGGGTGCTGTAGTTGCTCTCGCAGAGGGTGGCGAAGGCTTCGCTACTCCAAAGCACCTCACCAAGGAGGACGGCTCAATGGCTAAGAAGGGCGAGGAGCTCGACTTCAAGGTAATCGAGTTCGTTAAGGAGACAAAGCGTATCATCCTCTCTCACTCTCGTACATTCGAGGAGGGCAAGGACGAGCCAATCGCTAAGCCAGCTCACAAGCGTGGTGGTAACGGTGGCCGCAAGAACGAGACTCCAGCTATCAACAACGTAGCTGCTGGTACTTCACTCGGCGACATCGATGCTCTTGCTAAGTTGAAGGCTCAGATGGAAGGCAAGGCTTAATCTCCTGCAGATAAAGCATTTGCTATTCATTAGCTAAATAAAAATTTTAAGGGGACTGAAATTTCATTTCTGAGATTTCAGTCCCCTTTTTTTGTGTGGGTGGGGGATGTGGATGACGAATGTGTATGGATGAGGGATGAAATGCATTACTGATTGCTGGGGATTGCAAATCCCCAGAACACAAAAAGGTTAGGACATTTTTAAACGACGGATTGCAAATCCGTCGAAACGCCTAACGGTATCGATGCAAAGTCTTCCGCTAGGCATCCAAAGAAACTATCTTCCGCTAGACGTCCCGGCGGATTTGAAATCCGCCGTAAAAAAAGGTTCGACCTATAACACCGGGGGATTTGTAATCCCCCAATAAAAGGAAAAGCATACTCCTTTGCTGCGGATTGCAAATCCGTAGAGCCTAAATAGGTTAGGACATTTTTTAACGCCGGATTTCAACGCCCTGATGACAGAGATCTCCGCCAACATCGCCGAAGGCAACAAGGTAGTGCTCGACAACTTCGGAAGCTTCAAGCTCGGCATCAGAACTTCCCCAGCCGTAAGCGCCAAGAAGTTCACCTCAGCCAACATCAAGGCCATGTACATCATCTACTCACCTTACTCTGTCATGGACCAGGGCAAGCGAGTAAAGCCGATGCTCAGTGGCATCAAGATGGAGGAGATGACCGAGTACAACGGCATCGAAGACAAGGAAAATGGCGGCGGAACTTCAGGCGGTGGAACTTCAGGTGGAACCGATAAGGACAATACCGGTGATACATCCGGCGGCACCGACAAGGACAATCCATCCGGCGGCAACACCCCATCAGGAGACTCCGGAAAGGATAACACCGGAGACAGTGAAGGCGGCGGTGGCGACAATGTAAATTTCTAAAAAGAAGACTGAGCATTCCAAAAGGGATGCCCAGTCTTCTTTTTTTCCTAGCCCATTTAACAAATAATCAGAAACATAAATAATATGCAAATAAAGTGAAAAATGTTTGGCGCTTTCAAGTTTTCAGCGTAACTTTGCAACCAGAAAATTGAATCATCAGCGGATATCCCAAAAAGATAACGCTCATATATAATAAAGAAAAGAATCTTATAACAAAAGATAGAGATTCTTATGTAATAAAGGAAAAGGATATGAAGACAATGGGTTTTAGAAAATTTATAACGCTATCTTTATCGACGGTTTGCGCCCTATCACTCAGTTCATGCTTCAAGAATGAACCCCTCAATGCCGAATGCGACATCGAGCAGGCATACATCCACCCAGGAAGCTGGCTGAAGCTGTGGTTCACAAACGCCTCGGATACGCTCGTCAACGTACAGAGCGACCAGGACAAGATAGAATTCACCATGAAGCCATTCGCCAGTCTCAAGAAGCAGGCACCGATGTTCCGACTCACTCCGGGAGCCACCATCCAGCCGGAAAGCGGAAGCGTACACGACTTCTCCAAAGGTCCTGTTACATACGTGGTTACATCGGAAGACAAGCAGTGGACCCGTACCTATCAGGTGAGCATCAAGAAGGGTCAGACCACCATGCCAAACGAGATTGAATTCGAATTTGAAAACGCATACCTCAGCAAAGGATACTACAACTGGCAAGAGAACTGGAACGGCAATAAACTCGACATCTGGGCAACAGGAAACTCTGGATTCAAAATGAGTAACAGTTCATCTAAACCGGAAGAATATCCTACCTTGATGATAGAAGATGGACACAGGGGAAAGGGAGTGCAACTCACAACCCGACGCACAAGCAAGATCGCTGATATGGTACACAAGCCTATCGCTGCCGGCAACCTCTTCATCGGACAGTTTGATGCCACCGATGCCCTGCGCGATGCGATGAAGGCAACAAAGTTTGGCCATCCATTCAGTTTCGATGCCAAGCCTGCTAAGTTAGAAGGATGGTATAAGTATCAGGCTGGCGAAAAATTCACCGACAAGAATATGAAGGAACTTGACCGCCATGACTACGGAACCATCTATGCTGTACTCTATGAGAACATCGATGAAAAGGGAAATGCCGTATTGCTCTACGGAGATAATGTACAGACCAGCAAACAGATAGTAGCACTTGCCCTGGTAGGTGAAACCCATGATGACAACGGAAAAGTTGCCATTGGAAACACACCGGAATGGCATCACTTCAGCGTAGATTTCGAGTATGAGAAAGCCATAGACCCAATCAAGTTGAAGAATGGTGGCTACAGTCTCACTATAGTCAGTTCGTCCAGTTCCGATGGAGCTAACTTCCTGGGTGCCGTAGGCAGTACCCTTTGGATAGACAGTTTCAAGTTGATTTGCAAATAAGCTAAGGAGGAAACTATATAATGAAGAAGATAACAATATTAGCTCTCCTGCTGACATGGGGCACTGCTACATGGGCAGAAGAAAATGAAAATCAGAAGACTGAGGAGCACAAGCAGGTAGAAGAAAGCAAGCGCACCTCGTGGAACAAATATCTTCACGGCTACCAGTATCAGGCTCGCGTGGCGTATAATATTGGAGGCACAGCCCCTATCGGTCTTCCTGCTACCATCCGTACACTGCACAGCTATACCCTGCAACCTAACTTCAGTCTGGGTATCGATGCTTATCACCCACTTACAGGCAAATGGGGATTCGTTGGAGGTCTGCACTTTGAAAACAAGGGCATGAAGATTGATGCAGGCGTAAAAAACTATTATATGAGAATAGTACGTGGAGGAGAAGAACTGAAAGGTATATTTACAGGCAACGTGGTTACGAAGGTAGACATGAGTCTCATCACAGTACCATTGCAGGCAACATACGACATTTGCGACAACCTCCGCTTCAAGTTGGGTCCGTATGTTAGCTATGTAACATCAAAGAAGTTTGAGGGCTGGGCATACGATGGTTACCTGCGCCGCCAGGAGGAAGGTCATCCTAAGGGCGATCCTACCGGACAGAAGGTAAAGTTGGGTCATGATGAAGGCGAACGTGGTGATTACGATTTCAGCGACGATATGCGCAACTGGCAGGTGGGCGTAGATTTCGGAATAGACTGGCGATTGAACAACCGTTGGGGCATCTGCGCCGACCTGAGCTGGGGTCTGAACGGCATCTTCAAGAAGGATTTCGAGACCATCGAGCAGACGATGTATCCTATCTACGGCAGTATCGGCATCACGTATCAGCTGAAATAGACAATATATTAATGTACGCGTACATTATTATATATAGAGAGAATCAATATTTATTAATATAAAAAAGAGAAGAAAATGAAAAAGTTTATTTATTTGATGGCCATGGTTTGCACCCTTGGCTTCTTCACTGCTTGTAGCAGCGATGATGATGATCCTACAGTATGGGACACTTTTAAGGCAGGTACTTACAATGTCTGGGGCCAGGAGCTTGATACTGAAGATGGCGAAGTAGATTATAACTTCATAGATTTCGATATGAATATCGAAAAGGCTGGAAATCAAACAGCCAAGGTAACTTTGACCGACAAGAGTGGCAGAGTAACCGTGAACGTACCAGAGGCAACGGTTATTGCACAGGATGGTTACACTTTGAGAGGTCAGGGAACAGCGACCTATAATGAAAATGTAACCAAGGCTACAGAAAATGCCAACACAGAGACGGTAGATTTCACTGCTAAGATTTCTGCAGACTACAAGAACATCAGCGTAGAACTGAAGACAGCTGATGGTACATTCAATGCTGGCAACAGCACAGAAAAGCCAGCCGTTTCCAAGCTTCTTGCAACCTGGAATCTCGAGCCTGTAACCATGTATGACGACAATGGCAATCAGACAGACAATCCTGATAATGCTTCGGCATGGAAAGGTTCATTCAAGATGAATTGGGAAACTGAAGCAGACTGCCCTCCTATCATGGGTTTTATCCCTTCAACTATGGCACCACAGATGGCAGAAAGCCTGGTCAACCAGTTGTTGCCAAACCTCTTGAAGTCTGTAACATTCACTGCAGATGGCAAGATTATCGCTCAATACGCAGAAGCTAAGTTAAGCGAAACAAATACAGAAGCACCTGCCACTCCAAACTGGCAGATTGCTGAAGGCTATGCAACATATAAGATTGTAGATGAGAATCAGATCATCGTATTCCTGAACAATGAAAAGATTGCCGGCACCATCACAGATCCTGCCAAGCAGGCAGCCATCAGTGCAGTTCTGGCAGCTTTCAAGGATGGTGTTCCTGTAAACGTTCGTTTCAACGACAACAATACTGCATTCTTCTATCTGAATCAGGATTTTGCTACAAAATTGGCATCTAATCCGGTTCTTGTTAAAATGGTTGAGAGTCTCGGTGATGACGATCTGAACGGCTTTGGCGGAATGGTCAAGACGATTGTACAGCAGTTGCCAGAGTTGATGGGCAAGACCACCAAGTTCGAGGCAGGTCTTGAGTTGATGAAGTAAAGCGGAAAGCTTATAAAGTCCGAAAGACTTATAAATGATAAGATCCCCAGCTATCTTTTGATGGATAGCTGGGGATTTTTATTTTGCTTCATAACGGGAACATAGGAATACCTGAAAAAAGAAAAATCCTCAGCTATCAAAGATAACTGAGGATTCCTTTAAAAATCTTTCAAATTACTTCACCTTAGCAACGATAGCCTTGAAAGCCTCTGGGTTATTAACAGCGAGGTCAGCGAGAACCTTACGGTTGATCTCGATACCAGCCTTGTGAAGAGCACCCATCAACTGGCTGTAGCTCATACCATCGAGGCGAGCAGCAGCGTTGATACGCTGGATCCACAATGCGCGGAATGTGCGCTTCTTGTTACGACGATCGCGATAAGCGTAGGTAAGACCCTTCTCCCAAGTGTTCTTAGCTACTGTCCATACATTCTTGCGAGCTCCATAGTAACCCTTAGTGAGCTTCAAGATTTTTGTTCTCTTTGCTTTAGATGCAACGTGATTTACTGATCTTGGCATAATTTTTTTTCTTTAAAAGTTCGACTAAAAAGTTAATAATTAACGAAGGCAGAGCAAGTCGCGAACCTGCTTCAAGTTTGAACGGTCTACGAGAGTCTCGCCGAGGAGATTTCTCTTCTGCTTCTTTGTCTTCTTAGTCAAGATGTGACTGTGAAAAGCGTGATGACGCTTAATCTTACCTGTACCGGTGAAACGGAATCTCTTCTTTGCGCCGGAATTAGTCTTTACTTTTGGCATTTTTACTTTTAATTTTAAATTGTTATTTATTATAGCGATGGCAACGCATATACCAGGGCGTTACGCATCTTTTTTTTCTTAATACGGACGAGCGATGGAATCGCTCGGGACGGGGGTGAGAGGGGAACTAGGCCTCCTCTGAACTCTCTGCGAGTTTCTTCAGGGCATCGCCGCCTTTGGCATTGGCGAGCAAGCCATTCTTCTCGGCATTGGCAGCGCGCTCTGCATCAGCAATAGCCTTAGCTTCAGCCTCTCGCTTCTCACGGTCCATCTTCTGCTGGCTCTTCTTAGCTGTACCGGCCTTCTTAGGACTCATGTAGAGGAACATCTTCTTACCTTCGAGCTTTGGCATCTGCTCTACCTTACCGCATTCCTCCAAATCATTGGCGAAACGGAGAAGGAGAACCTCACCCTGCTCCTTGAAGAGAATAGAACGACCACGGAAGAATACGTATGCACGTACCTTGTTACCCTCGTTGAGGAACTCTTTAGCGTGCTTGAGCTTGAACTGATAGTCGTGCTCATCGGTCTGAGGTCCGAAACGGATCTCCTTGGTCTCCACCTTCACCTGCTTCTGTTTCATTTCCTTAGCATGTTTCTTCTGCTGGTAAAGGAACGTAGAATAGTCAACAATACGGCAAACTGGTGGTTGGGCATTAGGAGATATCTCGACCAGGTCAAGCTCTTGCTGACGTGCCAAGTCCAACGCTTTACGTGTAGGCATCACTTCAGCTCCGCCTTCACTTACTACTCTCACTTCACGTACGCGTATCTGTTCGTTTACGCGGTACTGATTTTTCATTTTGTCATTTTTCATTAACTATTCGATATATTCAACGTTTTTTGATTAAACGGCTGCAAAGTTACGCATTTTCCGTGAAACCACCAAATTTTCAGCGGGTTATTTTAAAAAAATCCGCAGATTTCCAAAGAAACCTGCGGATTTATATCTTATTTTTACTCTTCAGCTGCCTTCAGCTGCTCTGCAACCTCGGCGTTGATGCGCTGAGCAAACTCTTCCATGCTCATGGTAGCCTGCTCGCCACCACCCTGCTTACGCATGGAAACGAGGTCCTCGGCACTCTCCTTCTCACCTACGATAACCATGTAAGGCACACGCTTCAACTCGTTGTCGCGAATCTTGCGGCCAATCTTCTCGTTACGGTCATCAACCAAGGCACGAACACCCTGCTTGTCGAAGTACTGACGTACCTTCTGAGCATAGTCGTTGAACTTCTCTGAGATAGGAAGAATAGCAACCTGGTCTGGAGTCAACCACAATGGGAAGTGACCGGCTGTGTGCTCGATGAGAACGGCTGTGAAACGCTCCAGTGAACCGAATGGTGCACGGTGAATCATCACAGGAGTCTTCTTTGAGTTATCCTCCGCTGTATATTCCAGCTTGAAGCGCTCTGGCAAGTTGTAATCCACCTGGATGGTACCCAACTGCCAGCGACGGCCGATGGCATCCTTCACCATGAAGTCGAGCTTAGGACCATAGAAGGCAGCCTCGCCAACCTCCTCGCGTGTCTCAAGGCCCTTCTCCTTGCAAGCCTCGCGGATAGCGTTCTCGCTCTCTGCCCAAATCTCCTCAGAACCGATGTACTTCTCGGTATCCTTAGGATCGTGGAGAGAAATCTGTGCCTCGTAGTTCTCGAAACCGAAGATCTTGAATACCTTCAGGATTACGTCGATTACGTTCTCGAACTCAGACTTTACCTGATCTGAACGAACGAAGATGTGAGCATCATCCTGAGTAAATGTACGAACACGGGTCAGACCGTGGAGCTCACCGCTCTTCTCATAACGGAACACGGTACCGAACTCGGCGATACGCAAAGGAAGATCCTTGTAAGAACGAGGCTTACGGGCGTAGACCTCGCAGTGGTGAGGACAGTTCATTGGCTTGAGCATATACTCCTCATCCTCCTCCGGAGTCTGGATAGGCTGGAATGCATCCTTGCCATAGTGAGCATAGTGACCAGATGTAACATAGAGGCTCTTGCCGCCGATACCAGGACAGATAACCTCCTGATAGTTATAAGGCTTCAGGAGCGAACGAAGCAGCTCCTGCAAGCGGAGGCGGAGCTGTGTGCCCTTTGGCAACCAGATAGGAAGACCCTTACCTACACGCTCAGAGAACATGAAGAGTTCCATCTCCTTACCGATCTTACGGTGGTCGCGCTTCTTAGCCTCTTCGAGAACAACCAGGTACTCATCGAGCATCTTCTTCTTAGGGAAGCTAATACCATAGATACGGGTCATCTGCTCGCGCTTGGCATCACCGCGCCAGAAAGCACCAGCCACACTTGTAATCTTCACAGCCTTGATAAGACCAGTGTTCAGCAAGTGAGGACCACGGCAAAGGTCGGTGAAATTGCCCTGGGTATATGTGGTGATGGTACCATCCTCCAAGTCCTGCTCAATGTGCTCGCACTTGTACTGCTGACCATCTGCCTTGAACTCAGCGAGCGCATCAGCCTTAGCAATCTCCTTGCGAACCACAGGCTCGTTCTTCTTGGCGAGCTCCATCATCTTAGCCTCGATCTTAGCGAAATCATTCTCTGAGATCACCTGACCCTCAGCAGGCATCACGTCGTAGAAGAAACCGCTCTCTACAGCTGGACCGAAACCAAACTGGATGCCTGGATAAAGCTCCTGAAGAGCCTCTGCGAGCAAGTGGGCTGAAGTATGCCAGAAGGTATGCTTGCCCTGCTCATCCTCAAACTTGTAAAGTTCTACACTTGCGTCCTCATTGATAGGACGATCCAACTCTACTGTCTCACCATTGACACCGCAAGATACAACGTTGCGAGCGAGAGCCGGTGAGATGCTCTCGGCGATTTGTAAGCCAGTAACGCCCTGCTCGTACTCACGAACAGATCCGTCTGGGAATGTGATTTTTACCATAACAACTTAGTATTTTTATTAAATCGTGTGCAAAAGTACTATTTCTTTTTGTAACAAGCGAATAAAAATGCATTTATTTTGCTAAACTTTGCTAATACCTATTTATATAAGGGGATTTTCGGGGGTGAAAACGGTGACATATTGAAGTCTTCATCTGCTTTCTGAGCGATAATCCATAACACTTTGCAAAAAGAAAGTGCTTTTTTAGCCGATAAGTTTTGGAAAAAGAAATATTTTCCGTATCTTTGCAGCCGACAAAGTGACAAAATGTAAAGAAACAAAGAAAATGGCAACACCAAAGATTCTCATCATTTACACGGGAGGTACCATCGGCATGGGAAAAGACCCGGTGACAGGCGTGCTGGAACCGCTCGACTTCAACCATCTCGTCTCATCCATGCCCGAGTTCAAACTCATCCAGGCAGAAATCGACGTGCGAAAATTCGACCCACCCATCGACTCCAGCGACATGGACCCGATGAGATGGGCAGAAATCGTGAGCATGATAGCCAACAACTATAATGACTACGACGGATTCGTGATCCTGCACGGCACGGATACGATGGCATACACCTCATCGGCCCTGAGCTTCATGCTTGAGAACCTGACCAAACCGGTGATCCTGACCGGTAGCCAGCTGCCTATCGGCGAACTGCGTACCGACGGCAAGGAGAATCTGATGACAGCCATCGAGATAGCATCGGCAAAAGACGAGAACGGCAGACCGATGGTGCCGGAGGTATGCATCTTCTTCAACGGCAAGCTGATCAGAGGCAACCGCGCCATCAAGATCAATGCCGAGGGATTCCACGCCTTCGAATCGTTCAACTATCCGCATCTCTGCGATGTGGGCATCAATTTCCAGTATCACAAGCACCACATCCTCACTCCGGATTACGACAAGCCGATGATACCCCACCTGAGACTCGACCCGAACGTGATTGTGTTCAGTCTCTTTCCGGGCATTCAGGACAACATCGTGCGCCACGTGATGGAATCGCCGGATCTGCGAGGCATCGTGATGCGTACCTTCGGTTCGGGAAACGCCCCTCATACTCCATGGATTATGCGACTGCTGGACGAAGCTGCCCACCGAGGCGTGAACATTGTGAACATCAGCCAGTGCCTGACAGGTAGCGTGGAGATGGAGAGATACGGCGCCGGATTCCAGTTGAAGACTGCTCACGTAATCAGCGGCCACGACTCTACGGTAGAGGCGATGGTAACGAAGATGATGTATCTGCAAGGCAGATTTGATGACAATCGCAAGGTAAGGGAGATGCTGAAGCAATCGCTTGCAGGAGAGATTACGGCATAAGATGTGTAAAATTTAATTCTTTTACTCAGGAGCACTTACCTCTTCGGAAGGTAGGTGCTCTTTTTCAATAAGTTACGAGAAAAGCGCATATTTTTGCAGATAATATTCGGTTTTAATTAAAAAAGTTTAATTCATAGACGTTTTTGGGACAAAAAAATCATCGTACCGATATTTTTCTTATCTTTGCAGCATGAAAAGTAGTTATCTTGAGCAAGAAAGCAAAATTTGTTGCAATCGATTGCACATTCCCAGCCGTAAGAAACATAGATAAAATACGAAGTTTAATAAATCAACAAAAACCTTTTTAATTATGCAGAGTAAAGCAAAAAAGTATGGTGAGTATGTAGAGATTACAGCTCCTGTAGAAAGAACAACATCAGAAGAGTATCCAACTTTATTGGGCGGAGAAATCTGGTACAACTAGAATTCAAGCAAAAAAGTATTATCGGAAAGCCAAACTCCAGGAAATCTCCCGAAAAAGCTAGGATCCAATAATAGAAAAGAAACAAGAATTTTGGTTCAATCAATCATCTGGTACAGCTATCCTGGATAGCATGTACATCAAGAATCCTTTAAGAGTGAAATCAAGGAAGCGCCAAGATCTAGTCCTTGCAGGTTTGTTATCTCGCAGCTAGATAAGTTTCTACGATTACCTCTACTCTTAACAAAACAATATAGGCTCAATCCTCGACTGAAGAATCGGAGATTGAGCCTTTATCGTATCTATATCCGTGGGATTAGTGCTTGCCGCAGCAGCCATCCTCGCCGTGATGATGCTCGTGCTTGATGCCACCCTCTACGGCCTGATGCTGGTCGCGGAGCAGATCGTTCACGGTCTTTACTGGGTTGAATGTGCCGAGAGGAACCTCTACGAATACGGTATTCCAGTCGCTCATCGCACCATTCCAGAGACCTGGCAACTCCAAGGCCTTCAAGTCCTTACCGTTCTTGCTCTTGCTTGAGATGAAACCGGTAGATGGATCTACGAACTTAGGAAGATCGAAGGCATTGCCCTGGTAATCCTTGGTTGCACAGACGAGATCTACTGGGTTGAAGTGAGTACCCTCGGTAAACATCTTCATATACTCCTCGTTGTTCTTATCAATCTGTGAGCTCTCCAGAATCTGAAGACTTACAGTGCCATCCTGGTTATAGGTAAGGAATGGACCACCACCAGGCTCGCCTACGTTCTTAACGACACCGCAGACACGCATAGGACGGTTCAACTTCTTGCGCAGATAGATAACCAGTTCGGCATCCTCCAGCTCCTTGATATCAGCCTTGCGGCAGCAGAGGTCGCGCTGAACGAAGCGGATAATCTCCTCCAGCTTCTCGTGGTTGTACTGTCCGGAATCCAATACCTTCAAGTAATCGAATGCCTGCTTCTGCAAAGTAACCAATACACCTGCAATCACCTGCTTCCAGGTAACAGTCTCTGCCTTCAGGCGATCAGGAACCACATTATCGATGTTCTTGATGAATACTACATCAGCATCAATCTCATTGAGGTTCTCGATGAGAGCGCCATGACCGCCTGGACGGAACAGCAAAGATCCATCCTCGTTGCGGAATGGAGTATTATCCGGATTGGCAGCGATGGTATCTGTGCTAGGCTTCTGCTCAGAGAAAGAGATATTGTACTTGATGCCGTAGCGCTGTGCATACTTATCTGCCTTCTCAGCTACCATCTGCTTGAAGAATTCCAGGTGGTCGTGAGAAACGGTGAAGTGAACGTTTGCCTCGCCGTTGCTGCTTGCATAGAGCGCAGCCTCTACCAGGTGCTCCTCCATCGGAGTGCGAACCTCATCCTCATACTCGTGGAACTGGAGCAATCCCTTAGGCAACTGACCATAGTTCAATCCCTCTGGCTTGAGGAGATTAGCCACGACAGCCTTGTAATCGCCCTTCTTGATGAGGCACATGATGCCCTTCTCGTTGTTTACATGACACTTATCGCAGAGTGCCTTGCGGAAAGCAAACTTCTTGATATTCTCGAAGAATTGTTTTTCAAAGTCAGTAGTAGGAACATCGTATGGAGCATCCAGGAACGCAAACATATTCTTGAACATACGGCTAGCCGCACCTGAAGCAGGTACGAACTTCACAATCTTGTGACCCTCAGCCTTGTAGTCGTTCCACGCTTTCTCGTAGTCCTCTACTTCCTGAGCTGTAGGAGCCATGATACCCTTACCGATGGCAGCCGCACCCTCGAGCTTGAGGAATGGGAAGCCATTCTTGATTTGTTCCAACTGGTGTTCAATCTGCTGCTCGGAGATGCCGCGAGCAGCGATTTGGTTTAGATCTTGCTGATTCATAATACCATATTTATGTTAAATTTACACTATATGTGCTACAAAGATAATAGTTTTTTCTGATAATCAGAAATATTTCCGCTTTTTTTTGTACCTTTGCATTGAAAATTTAACAAAGTACGCGTTTTTTAACGCTGAAACGCCAGTGTTTGTCAAATTTAAAATGGAATATTGCGACATGGTTAGTAAATTATCAAAGGAGCACGACCGAAGGTCGGGGCTATCACATTACCTCTATGGGGTATCTAACTTGTTCATCAGCGGAACCGGTATAGGCGGATTATCTCCTATGATTACCGGAGACGAGATGGGAGTAAATAATATACTCTGCCTTGTACTTGGAGCTATAGCAGCTTTTGTTTTTGCGTATAGTGCAAACAGAGTTATGAAGTATAACGATAAATAAGAAACAATATGGAACTATATACTATATTTATGGGGCTAGGAGCCTTGATAGGAACCTGCTTCGCCATCTGGCTTAACACAAAATCAGGTCAGAAATGGATAGACGAGTTATAAAACTCAATAAAATATAATCAACGGGAGGGAACGACAATGAACGAAACACCTTTTAAATTCACATCCGAAGAAAAGGAACAGACACTCCAAATCCTGGAGCGCCTGAGAACCGCCGTGGGCGACACATTCAAGCCTGGCGATGAGCAGCATCTGCGTGAAGACATACAGCATGCCTTCATCAACCACCAGATCAAGCGCAACGTCTTCGGCATGAACCCTATACTCGCAGCCCTGCAGACAGCAGAAATCGCAGTGAACGAAATCGGTCTGAAAAGAGACGGCATCATCGCCATCCTGATGCAGACCAGCGTCATCGACGGCTATCAGACCATCGAAGACATCCAGAAGAAATACGGTGACAGCGTGGCGCATATCATCAGCGGACTGCTCCGCATTCACGATCTCTACAAGCGCAACCCGATCATCGAGAGCGAGAACTTCCGCAACCTGCTCATCTCCTTCTCAGAAGACATGCGCGTAATCCTCATCATGATAGCCGACCGCGTGAACGTGATGCGACAGATACGTGATACCGACCAGAAGGAGGCAAAGCACGAGGTGAGCGAGGAAGCCAGCTACCTCTATGCCCCACTCGCCCACAAGCTGGGTCTCTACAAGCTGAAGAGCGAATTGGAAGACCTGAGCCTGAAGTATCTGGAGCACGATGCCTACTATATGATCAAGGAGAAGCTGAATGCCACCAAGGCTTCGCGTGATGCCTATATCGCCCGATTCATCCAGCCTATTAAGGAGAAGCTCGATGCTGCCGGACTGAAATATCACATGAAGGGAAGAACCAAGAGCATCCACTCCATCTGGCAGAAGATGAAGAAGCAGAAGTGCGCCTTCGAAGGTGTATATGACCTCTTTGCCATCCGAATCATCATCGACGCACCTAGAGAGAAGGAATATATGCAGTGCTGGCAGACCTTCGCCCTGATTACAGATATGTATCAGCCGAACCCAAAGCGTATGCGCGACTGGCTCAGCGTGCCTAAGAGCAACGGATACGAGAGTCTGCACACCACCGTACTGGGACCGGAGAAGAAATGGGTAGAAGTCCAGATCAGAACCGAAAGAATGGACGATATCGCCGAACACGGACTGGCTGCACACTGGCGATACAAGGGCATCAAGCAGGGAGAAGGAGGCATTGACGAATGGCTTGCCAACATCCGTGCCGCCCTGGAAAACAACGACGACCTGCAGCTGATGGACCAGTTTACCACCGACCTGAAGGAAGACGAGGTTTATGTGTTCACCCCTAAGGGCGACCTGCTGAACTTCCCGAAAGGAGCCACGGTGCTCGACTTCGCCTACTACATCCACTCTCGCATCGGCAACACCTGCGTGGGCGGAAAGATCAACGGCAAGGCGGTAACCTTCCGACAGGAACTGCACTCGGGCGACCAGGTGGAAATCATCACCCAGAGCAACCAGAAGCCTAGAAGAGAATGGCTCAACATCGTGCAGACATCCAAGGCAAAGGCAAAGATCCGACTCGCCCTGAAGGAAACGCAGAAGAAGGACGGACTCTATGCCAAGGAACTGCTGGAGCGCCGATTCAAGAACCGCAAGATAGAGATTGACGAGAGCACCATGGCGCGCATCATCAAGAAGATGGGATACAAGGAGAACTCTAATTTCTACAAGGATGTGGCGGAAGAGAAACTCGACGTGAACACCGTGGTGGAGAAATACATCGAAGAGCGTGACCACGATCTCAACCTCAGCAACACCAACAAGCCTGCAGAAAGTGCCGAGAACTTCGAGTTCGAGAACCCTACCGAGGAACTGCTGAAGCAGAGCGACGACGTACTGGTGATTGACGAACACCTGAAGGGCATCGACTTCGAGCTCTCCCACTGCTGCCACCCTATCTACGGCGACCCTATCTTCGGATTCGTAACCATCAGCAAGGGCATCAAGATCCACCGCATCGACTGTCCTAACGCCAAGGAGCTGCGCCGCCGTTTCGGTTATCGCATCGTAAAGGCGAAATGGAGCGGAAAGGGTACATCGAAGTATGCCATCACCCTGAGAATCATCGGAAATGATGATATCGGCATCGTGAGCAACATCACCAACATCATCTCGAAAGAGGACAAGCTCGTGATGAGAGGCATCAACATCTCATCCAAGGACGGCCTGTTCTCGGGCAATGTTACGGTAATGATTGATGATGCCGGCAAGACGGATGCACTCATCAAGAAACTGAGCGCCGTAAAAGGCGTAAAGCAGGTTACGAGAATATAAATTGGTTTAAAGAAAATATAAAACCAATCGTATTGGAAAGCATAAAAATCAATGTTACAAAAAAATCCCGCAGAATTTTGCTCTGCGGGATTTTTTTATTATTATTTCATCTTGTTCAAGCACTTATTTCGCCTTATTCAATCGCTTGATTACCGAGTAGGCATCATACAAGCCCAGCTCTCCAGCCTTCGAGAGATCCTGGATACCAGCCTGCTTGTTGCCACTCTTGGCACGTGCGATACCTCTATTATAATATGCCTCAGCCAGACGGTTGTCTATCTTCAGCGCAATGGTATAATCATCTATCGCCTTGGAAAGCTCGTTTCTTCCGGCATGCAGATTACCTCTGTTATAATAGATGTAGGCATTGTTGCTGTTCAGGCGGATGGCATCGCTGAAATCAGCCTCGGCAGAATGGATATTCACCACTCCCTTGCCCTGAGCCTTGTTGAACTCATCCATCTCAGCCTGACAGACGGCACGCTGCCAGTAAGCCAGTGCATTCTTATCATCCAGCGAGAGATAATAGGTGAAATCGCTGATGGCAGCCTCGAAATCGCGCAATACGCTATGAGCGATGGCACGACGCATCAATATCGCCTTCTTCTGCTCAATATCCTTCGCCACACTCAGTTCTGCCGAAAGCTTATCGATGAGAGAGAAGATCTTCATAGAACTGTTCTCATCCAACTGCTCCTTGGAACATACGATATAAACCTTGTCCTTCATCTTCTGGTTCAGCGCCTCCACATCCTTGTCGAAAGCCTGTACCCCACTTACATTCTGAGTGTTAGGGAAGTAAGAGAGCTGGAACATCGGCAGATAGGCAGTCTCTACCTGGCGGTTCTGGATTCTTCCACGATACTCGCTCTTGTAGTTATGCTCATACTTCGGCTCATCATCCACCACAATGGAAGCGAACTTGTTTGGGTCTATCTCCGAACGCTTGCGCATCTCCTTCTTGGTCTTCGCACTCCAGCGAGGCTGGATACCGAGATGCTTGTTCATCTGCGCCTTGAAGATACGGAACTCATCCAGCTCAGCCTTCGCCGTCATACCCAGTCGGCGATAGCAATGAGCACGGGCGGAAAGACCCGTCCAGAAATTAGGAAACTGATTGATTACCGTAGTATAATCGCGGATAGCCGCCTTCAGGTTTCCCGTCTTGTCATGCAGCAGCGCACGGTTGAATATCGCCATGAAGTTCTTCGGCTCCATCTTGATGACGAAGTCGAAATCGGTGATGGCACGGTTGTCATCACCCAACTGCACACGCATCAATCCACGGTTGTAGTGAGCGAGGAAGTTGTGCGGATCCAGGTCGATAGCGGCATCATAGTCGCTCATCGCACCTCGTAAATTGTTGATGTTGATACGAGCCAATGCCCGGTTGATGTAACTGTTTACATTGTTCGGCTTGAAGTGAAGCGACTTGGTGAGCGCCTCATCAGCCACCTTCCATTCCTTCCGGGCAAGCGCCATATAGGCACGTGTAATCCAGGCATCACCATCGTATGGATTCAGCTTCAGGCTCTGGTCGAGCCATTTCTCAGCCTGCACCGTATCCTTCTGATGCAGATACACCTCAGCCTTCAGGGAGTAGGCATTCGAATAATCCTTCCACTTGGTGATGACCGTATCAAGTTCCAGCTGCGCCTTGTCGTAGTTCTTCGCCTCCATCTGGCAGAGCGCACGGTTGAACCAGTAGTTGCGGTTGCGAGGTTCCAGTCGGATGGCAGAATTATAGTCGGCAATGGCATCATCATAACGCTGCTGACGGATGCGGCAGATGGCACGCAAGTCGTAGATATCGTTGATATACGGATTGAGGTTGATAGCCTCTGAGGCATCACTCTCGGCACCCATATAGTCATCGAGATTAAACTTGGCCACACTGCGGTAATACCAAGGCTCATAGAGATAAGGCTTGGCACCAATGGCTAGATTAAAATACTTGATAGAAAGAACGAAGTCCTCGTAGAAGAGCGCACTTCTTCCCGCCGTAACGAGGCGGTCAACTCTATATTGCGCCGATGCTGACAAAGTAGCCAGCACCAGCACAAAAGTGAAAATAAACTTTTTCATCGACGAATCTTGGTACGATAGCTGCAGCGGAACTTACCCTTGATAATGTTCTTGAGCTTGCCAGCTATCATGTTCTTACGGAGAGGAGACACGCGGTCAACGAACATCGTGCCCTCCAGGTGATCGAACTCATGCTGCATCACGCGAGCCAAGTAGCCGCTCACCCACTCATCATGCTCCTGGAACTGCTCATCCATATACTTCACATGGATGCGGGTAGGACGAACCACCTTCTCATTGATGCCAGGAATAGAGAGACATCCCTCATCAGAAGAATCCTTCTCAGCCTCCTCATCATACTCCAGGATATGAGGATTGATGAAGGCATGACGGAATCCCTTATACTCAGGGAGATCATCGCTGAGCACATCGAGATCGATGACAACCAGGCGGATAGCCAAGCCAATCTGAGGCGCAGCCAGACCGATGCCATTGCTCGAATCGAGAGTCTCGTACATATTATTGATTAATTCCTTCAACTCAGG
>OLOC01000897.1_pt1 | contig 19790 bp, 33 predicted proteins | sample 1643111 | NCBI WGS metagenome assembly OLOC01 (sample SAMEA3136633, study PRJEB25190) | human gut metagenome
ACTCATAATGGCCCCCAAACGCAATAACCCCGGACCCCAACGAGTCAAATATTCACCAGATTGCGCGTCATCGCATTCTCGATCACGTCATAGGCCCACATGCGTTTGTCATCATATCGAGCGAAAGCGAGTGTGCTGGAAATCAACAGCATGCTGTTCAGTGGTTCCCATTGCCGCATGTCCTTGTCGTTCTCGGCCTGTGCAATGGCGTCCAACGGCACGTAGCGTTTGAGCAGACCGTAGACGGAGAAACTGGCGGCGAGCACGATCGCCACCCACGGGAACGTCGGTGACTGCACAGCGAACATGCCCACGCCCAGCGCCACGTTGAGCAGAGGCGTAGTCAGGTACGCGATTGAGGTCTGCAGCGCCTGGCCGTTGACCACCAGATATATGTACAGCAACCAATTCACGCTGATAGCCGTGGTGGCGGCGAGTTCCAGCGCGAACAGCCTTTTGCTCCGCTGCGCACCAAAGCGCGGCGATCGCGTGATATGCACGATAGCGGCGGAATGCCATCAGCAGCGCAATCATGACCACCAGCGTGGCGATCAGCCGATACGCCAGCACGCTGATGGCATTCATGCCGGACAGCGCGTGCCAGTACAGCGGCAGCACGCCCCAGCCGATATTGGAAACGAGCAGCGCGGCAATCCCCATCCGCGTCTGCTCGACAGCACGAACCGAAGTCATACCCGCCACCATAGTGCCTGATTGTGTCACTGCCGTGCGTGTGCTCACACGGCATTTGTTAGAAGCTTTTCCGGGAATCGAATACAAGTTATCCCCGACCCAATACGGTCTGATTATCTCAGCACCGCTCCCGAATGAAATCGAAGATCATATCGAACACCTGCGGGCTCCAGAAGTCGCGCTCGTGTTCTGCGCCGTCGACCAGCACCAGCCGCGAGTCCACGCCGTGTTCGAGAAGCCTCTTGTGCATCTTGACCGACTGCCGGTAGGGGACCACGGTGTCGGCGGTGCCGTGCAGCAGCATCGTCGGCGGATAGGCCACCCCGTCACGCACCTGCAGGTACGGGCTCATGTCGGCCGCCCGGCGGCGCACGTCGTCGCTCAATCCGGTTTCATGGGTCGCCCCGACCACTGCGGCGAACGGGCCGAAATAGTACAGCCGGAACGGGTCATCTTCGTTGCCGAACGCGTCGATCGCCTCCATCATGTCGGTGGGCGGGAAGCAGCTGACCACGAAGCTCACCGCGTCGCTTTCGGTGGCATAACTGCCGTCTTCATACCGCGGGTCGTCGGCAGTGAGCCCCACCAGCAGAGACGTGTTGCCGCCGGACGACGTGCCCCAGATGCCCAGCCGCTCAGGGTCGATGTGCCAGCGCCGCGCGTTCGCCCGCAGGTACCGGATCGCCGCCTTGACATCCTTCAGATAGGCAGGGAACACGGCACTGGCGTCACGCGAGGCGTTGCGATGGTTCACCGTCGCCACCACGAATCCCTCTCGCGCCAGTTCGGATAGCTGCGGGATCTCGTAATCACGGTCCGGTGTGGTCCACGCGCTACCCTGCACGAACACCACGGTGGGGTAGCGGCGGTCATCATCGTCGCCGGTGGATTGCGGCGCGATGATGTCCATCACCAGATCATCGGCCCCGGTGCGATACGCCACGTTGCGGGTGAGCCGGGCCAGGCCGGTGAGCGTGGGATTATTCGGTACGTGGACGGTTTCGACGGTTCGGTCTTCTGACGGCGTGATATTCGGCATGAGGCAATGTTACAGCGAATGGTTCTCAATAAGAAAGGTGCGAGTCCGTTATGTGAGGAAACGAACACGGATTACTTCATAAGCCCGGTATTTTGCCGGTCTCTGAAATGTTCAATTGTGCGGAAATGTTCGGAATCCTCGCACTTTTCTTATTGAGAACGATTCGCTGCTACATCCGGAACGCAGCGCGCGGGTACGCTAAACTGTGTACAGCTCAGAAACTCACCCCAAGGAGATGCCATGAACCCGAGACGCGGGCCGATCGTCGCAGGCGAGAAGATCCAATTCACCGACCGCAAGGGCAAGAAGATCACCGACCAGCTGACCGCCGGTGGCGTCACCCAGACCGAGCACGGGATCATTCTGCACGACGACGTGATAGGCCGCACCGAGGGCGTGGTCGTCACCACCGTCACCGCCAAGCGCGAGGCTCAGGTCAATGCGGACCATCCCGAACGCGACCGGAACAAGCCGTGGAAGGCGACCCGTGCGATCGGCGGCTGGCAGTATGCGGTCATGCGCCCCCGTCTCGCCGACTACGTGCTCTCCATGCCGCGCGGCGCCCAGATCATGTACCCGAAGGACATCGCGCAGGTCATCCAGCTCGGCGACATCCGAAGCGGCCTCAACGTGCTCGAATCTGGTGCCGGATCGGGCGCGATGAGCGTCAACCTGCTGGATGCGGTGGGGGAGTCCGGCCACCTGACCACCATCGAGCTGCGACCCGAATTCGCCCGTGTGGCCGACGCGAACGCCACGCTGTATTACGGCGAACGCCCGCGGTGGTGGGACCTCAAGACCGGCGACTTCGACTCGGTCGCGGCCGGTCTGCCGGAGCACTCCTTCGACCGCATTGTGCTCGACATGCTCGACCCGTGGAACAGGCTCGAACAGGCGTACCGGGTCATCGCGCCCGGCGGCGTCCTCATCGCCTACATCACCACCACCACGCAGATGAGCCGACTCGTCGAGGCTCTGCGCGAAGCCGGCCATTGGACCGATCCCGCCATCCAGGAGACGCTGGAACGCACGTGGAAGGCGCAGGGGCTCGCCGTGCGGCCGGACCATGCGATGATCGGCCACACCGGCTTCCTTGTGGTCTCCCGCGCGATGGCGGAGGGGTTCGCGGCCCTGCGCAAACGCGACCGCGCCACCAAGGATACGACCACTGACATCGATTCGCTCACCCCCGAACAGCGCGAGGCCCAGCTGGACGATCTGGAGCTGCGCGACATTTCGGACCACAAGCTGCGCAAGGTGCTGCGCGACCTCGACCTGCAGACGTCCCGACTGTCGCAGGACGACCAGGCCTGCGAGCAAGGCGAGGCGACGGCGATCTGACAGCCCAATCAGGCGCGGCGAATCTTAACGGCAGGCAATGATTTGGTGATGACGGGAAGTCGAGCGCCCCTCGTCTGCCACAATGGAGGCAGTGACGTCGTACGGAAAGGTCCTGAAGAATGGGCGTGAATCTCAGCAAGGTCGAAAAAAAGACGAAGAACTATTCCCACGTGCTGCTGGTCATGCGGCACGCGAAGGCGGAACCGTTCAACGACAAGGGCGACCATGACCGCGAGATAACCGACAAAGGCGAGAAGCAGGCGAAGATCGTCGCCAAGGGGCTCGTCGGCATGAAACTGCTACCCGACCGCGTCGCGTGCTCCGGCGCGGTCCGCGCCCGGCAGACGCTGGAGAGAATGCTCAAGGTGTTCGGCGACCATCCCAAGGTCGAATACCGCCAGGCCCTGTACGACGGCGGCATGCAGTCCGTATTCGACGAGCTCGCCAACGCCAAGGACAAGACCCGGGTCCTGATGGTCCTCGGCCATGAGCCGACCGTTTCGGTGAGCTGCCAGTGGCTCGCCTCCTCGGATTCGGACATGGTCAAGCTGGATCTGCTCAACCTGGGCATGTCCACCGCCTCCGTGGTGGTGTTCGGCTCCGATCAGCCGTTCAGCCGCTGGCAGGTACACGACGCCGAGCTGCTCGCCGTGCTCAGTCCCAAGGACTTCGACTAGGGATGACGCCTTTTTGCCGGCCGGTCTCTCTCGCGAACGGTGGCAGCCGGCTTGTGTTATAACCACCGTTGATACGCGCCACCTTGCGCAGGAGTGGCGCTGAACCGTTGGAATACTGCGGAAACGTAGACGGCAGTAAGGCTTGTATGGCGTCGTGCGCGCGTGACGCTGATACTAGTTTTCCGGCTGGAAACGTCGTTTTACGCCCACTTAGAGTGTGATTTAGAGTGGACTCCCTGACACGGGAGGACAGTCATGGCGGGCAAGACGAAAAACAGAAGGACCGGAGGATCCGGAAGCGTGTTCCAGGACTCCAAAGGACGATGGCACTTCCGCAAGGACATGGGAACCGACCCGACGACCGGACGCAGACGCCCGCCGATCGAAGCCACCGGCATGGTTAAAAGCGAGGCACGCGCCCGCTTCCAGGCGAAGATAGCGGAATGGGAGCGGGACGGAAGACTCCCCAGCAAGGACGGCCCCAAGACCGCTGACTACTTCGAACGGTGGATGGAGGAGCACAGGACCGCCGTCAACCCCACCACCTGGCGCAACGAATCCAGTTGGATGCGCACCATGAACGCGATCATCGGGAACATCCGTCTCAACCGGCTCACCGCCGACGACATCAACGGCATGTGCAGGAGACTGCGCCGCACACGCAAAAGCAAGACAGTCAACACCTATCTCGCAGTCCTCGGCGCCATGCTCCGAACCGCGAAACGGGACGGACTCATCGCCGACGACCCGATGGAAAACGTCGGACGAATGCCGGAGGACCGGTACGAACGCCCCATCCTCGACGTCGCCGACCCAGCGAAGGTCATCGAGGCCGCGCTCGCCGAGCCCGATCCGGCGGTCGCCGTGTTCGACAGTCCGGACGAGCGTGAGAAGTGGGCACTCATGTTCGAACTCGCCTTCACCACGGGCATGCGGCCGGGGGAGAGGTATGGCCTGATGCCCTACCAGCTGGAACTGCATCATGGGATTCCCGTCATCAACGTGTGCCAGCAGGCCAAGCCGATACCAGCCGGCGCCACGATCCCGGATTGGATGGAAGCCGAGCATCTGGATGGGGCGATCTGGCTGACCAAACCGAAGACCGCCAAAGGCGTGCGGACAGTTCCCATTCCGCAGGGGCTTTGGAACCGGCTTTGGGCGCATATCGTCAAATGGGGCGTGCCATCGCATGGACTGGTGTTCACCAATCTTTACGGCCATCCCATCAGACGGGACAACGAGGAGAAGCGTTGGCGCCGCGCCCTGAAGATGGCGGGACTGCCGTACGTCGACATCTACAGCGCGCGGCACTGGCTCGCCACCGAACTCGCCGCCGCCGGCGCGAGCGACGAGGAGCGCACTGCCATCATGGGCCACACCGACATCCACACCACCAGCGTGTACACGCACTGGAGGGAACGGCGGCTCGCCAAGACGCTCGACGCCGCCCTGCCAGACCTCCGCGACGACCGGTGACGGACGACGACGGCTTTTCCGCAACACGAAAGAATATTGACACACCCCGCGCTCGCCGGTAGATCGGGACACAAAGCAGGGAGGTGCCGTGGACGATGAGCATGAAGACGATGATGGAATCGATGCGGCGCGGAGCGGCTGCCGGAACGAGGATAGCGGTGACGGGACGCGCGGAGTACAGGTCGCCGATTCAGGTGAAATCGGCCGCGGAACTCCAAGCGGCGGCGTGGAACAGGGTCGGCCGGACTCTTCACGAGTCAATGGAACAGGAGAAGGCGTCCAGCAGGTAGCCCTTCAATGGCGTTCTGCCCCACTGCCGACCGTCGACGAATTCGCAGGCTACGAGCGGATCCAGCCAGGAGCCGCGGATCGGATCATCACCATGGCCGAGAAATCGCTCGACGCGGAGATCGAAGCTCAAAGAACATCGAACGAGGTCGCGGCCAAGGACCATAAAGCGCAGAATATCTGCATGATCATAGCCACTACTGCCTATTCGATCCTCCCGATCATCGGATTCGGAAGCGCGATTGTCTGCGTCGTGCTCGGACAATCGGTGGCGGCCGCCTTCGGCGCGCTCATCGGAGCTGTCACGGCCGGACCACAAATAATCCAGGAAATCAGGAAAAAGAGATAACAGCAATACCCCGGCGCTCGCGATATGCGGGTGTCGGGGTCTTTTTTATAAGGAATCCGAAAGGATATAAGGCTCTATAAGCACGTATAAAGGCGTATAAACTATTGCACGCACACGCCGGAATCGTACAATAGCTGCCGGTAGTCGGACAATACCTGGATGGTGACTCCTAATTCCACTGCCATCATCCACGTGTTGCCCTCGTACACCGTCTCGGCCATGCCGTAATCCACCGGTGAGATCAACGCCAGCGCGGTCTCCCTGCGGCAACGGCGCTCGCATTTGATTCCGTATTGGCTGCCGCATCCGGGGTCGTGGTGTCTGGCGTGGATGAGCTCGTGGCACAATGTGCAGCGGCGCTGGCGCTGGTTGAGCCAGTCAGCCAATAGGATAAGCCCATGCCGGTCGTCGTACAGGCCGCATATGTCGCGTGGGAGGTCCGTCGATTCGACGGCCAGCCCCATCTCTCCGGCCTGTGCATGCAGGCATTCGATGCCGATTGCTCTCACTGTCCCCATTTCCTACGCGGCCAGCTCCTGCGGGGCCCTCTTTGCCAGCTGCGAATACGGGATCACGCTTACTCCGCAGTTTGCGAACGCTTCGGACGCCCCGTCCTGCAGCGGGCCTTCGCGGTCGTCTCCGATGACCACGAGCTTCGCATCGGCGCGTTCCTTGGCCTTGCGCGTGTCCTCCCAACCCCACATGATGTTCCTTACGGCGTCCTTGTCGAACTTGTTCGGAGCCTGGCAGAACCTCGTCGGATGGTTTGCGCTGCGTTGGAAGATGAAGTCGAAACTGTGTTCGTATCGCGACACCCCGCGGATGCCGACGCTTGCCGTATAGAACACGTTACATCCGTCCAGTACGGTGGCCACGTCATCCGCGAAGTATTCCGCGACCCTCCGCTGCGCGGCCTCCATCATGGACCCGACGCCGATGAGGGCCTGCGCGTAACGGTTCATGGCATCGCCGCGTCTTCCATCCGATTCGAGCACTATTTCGTCGTTCTTGATGCCTGCACCGTATTTGCGGGCGATGCGTTCCATGCGCTCGCGCCTCGCCTCTGTGATTGTGACGCCGTTCTGTCGGAACGATTCGAGTGTGTACCCGTCGTCGGTGAACATGATGCCGTCGCCGGCGGTCTTGGCATAGAAGATCAGGTCATCGTTGGAGTGGTCGAACATCGGGAGCGTTATTTCCTTCCACTCTCCGAGGTCCTTGGCAGAGGACTCGTGCTTGAGCCATTCACCGTACTCCTCGATGAGCTCGTCGGGCTTGATGCTCTCGATGCTGTTCATATCAGGCTCTCCTGGAAGACTGGTCTTTTGATCACGTTGAACTTATCCAATAAGGCTATGGTAGCGTCCACGAATCCATCGGACGCCAGATCGGCCGGATACGCCACCAAATCATCGTCTCCTTCCTTGTATACATGCCAGTGAGTACCCGATATCCGTGTGCCGTCGGGATTGTTGTGCGTTCCGCTGTTGACGCATAGGCGTATCAGCGGAATTCCCAGTTTCGTGATGCGGGCTGATATCTGGTGCCTTGCTGCGTTCTTGGTTCCTTGGAAGACGGCGATGGTGAATTTCTCCCCGTCGTCGGCTCTCACGTGGAATTCCGCGTTATGCTCGCCGGCCGCCGGCATTCGGAACACATCCTCCACGGCGTTCTTGACGGCCGTGATAAGCCGTTCGGCCTCCTCCTGCGAAAGAGTGAACCTCGGCTTCCTATTCTTCCTTGACATGTCCGTTCCTCTCACTCGTCCGGCGTCTCGGCTTCGAGGCGTGCGTTCGGATCCTTGTTCGCGGCCACGTCATAGTCTTCGGGGTGCGCGGCGATACGGTCGATGAGATCATCGGTGATCTGGGATTCGCGCTCGCGGGCTTCGTAGGCGCGTGCGGCCTCGCTGCCGAGTGCGCGTGTGTAGATGTCGAGGCTGGTGAGCCCGAATGTGAAGGCGATGTGCTCCACGTCGGATGTGTTCAACGGTGCCTCATAGCGCATGCGCTTGTACCAGTAGTTGTTGCTCAATCCGCTGGAATCAAAGAATTCGTCTATTGTGATGCCGCTATTTTTCAACAGTTGTCGACATACATCGATGATTCTTTTGCTGTCTTCGGTGACTTCGTTTTTAGATCCTCGTGCCATGCCTGAAGTCTATCTAAATAAGTAGATTTTGTAAAGAACCTATATAGGTAGATACATTGAATCACCTAAATAGGTAGATTGAGAGTTGTCGCAATGGAACGGACCAACCAGAAAGGAGCGGCAACCGATGAGCGAAACGGAAACCATCGCAAGGAACCTCAGCGGCGAGCTCGCACGCCACCGCAAGACGCAGGCCGCGCTCGCCGAAGAACTTGGGGTGAGCGAGCAAAACATTAGCAAGCGATTGCAAGGCGAAGGGTCGTTCACCACCGAACAACTCGAGAAAGCCGCCGCAATGCTCGGCATGAGCCTCTACCAGCTCATGATCAAGCTCCTCCAACCAATCGACGGCATCAAACAGATCAAGCCATGAGCGGCGCTCGCCGACGCATGAATCGAAGGGAGAATCCAATGAACAATGAAATCCAGAAGTTCGATTTCAAGGGCTCATCATTGCGCACCTTGACCGATGAGGCGGGGGAGCCCTGGTTCGTCGCCAAGGACGTATGCGACATCCTCGGCATGAGCAATCCATCGATGGCGGTTACCGCTCTTGATAAAGATGAAGTCGCTCAGATTGACCCTAAGGATTACTTAGGGTCAGAAAATCGAAGCAATCAAGCGGTCAACATCGTCTCCGAGCCTGGCCTGTACAAGCTCATCATGCGCTCGCGGAAGCCGGAGGCCAAGGAGTTCCAGCGTTGGGTGACTCACGAGGTCCTTCCGTCCATCCGCAGGACCGGCGGCTACATTCCCACCACAGACGCGGATGATGACATGACCATCCTCGCGAAGGCCGTGATGATCGGCCAGCGCACCATGGAAGCGCAGAACCAGCAGATCGCCGAACAGCAGACGCGCATCGTGGAACTGGAGCCGAAAGCGCGGTTCGCGGACGCCGTAGCCGCGTCCGACGGCACGTGCCTGGTCGGCGAGCTCGCGAAGATGCTCCGGCAGAACGGGATGGACATCGGCCAGAACAGACTGTTCCGTCTTCTTCAGGCTGACGGGTATCTCGGCAAGTCCGGTTCGAATCGCAACGTGCCGACACAGCGTGCGATGGACCTCGGCCTGTTCCGCATCAAGGAGACCACCGTCACCCATGCGGATGGTCACACCACGGTCAGCCGCACTCCGAAGGTCACGGGCAAGGGGCAGCGCTATTTCATCGACCGGTACTGGAGTCGCGCTCAGCCGTCGTTGGAAGCTGGTGCGTGATGAGCGTCAGTCAATTCGCGTGCCTATCGGGTCAGCTGCTGTGCGTGGTCGTGTTGCTTTGCGCGATTCTCTTGAAACTTCTGACCGTGGTCAAGGTGCTTCATGACATTCTCTGTGCGATTCGTTCAGCCCAGACGCAGATCGAACTTAGTCCCCTTGCGAGAAATCGTGGGGAATTTTGGACAAGGGCCAGGTCTTTGTTTTCCCGTGGCCGATGAACGGCTGCTGCCGCCAGGTGATCGTCACCGAAGCGCCTTCGGGAGGTGTGTAATGCAGGTACTTATGGCCATTTTCCTCGGTCTCCGATTCCTTCACCTTGATTCGCGCGTACACGCAGCCGCCAGTGGCGACAAGAGAGTTGAAGCCTTTCCGCCGTGATCCATAAGGGGTTTCGGGACTGTGGGTGGCCGTTGCATGCACGTCGGTGGCGGCTCCGTTGCCCACATTGACGATCTTGACCAGAAGGCACGGAGGATTTCCGTATCCGCATTCGACCACATAGGGCTGCCACTTCGGCCTACTTCGATATGCGAAGTTCCAAGCCATAGCTCCTCCGGTAAACAACGCGGTCAAGCCTTCCAAACCATAACTGATCCAATCCATAATTCTTCTCCTAACTGTTCGGCCCGCACGTCGCATATGCGGGATGACACCGATTTTAGGAGAGGGCCGGGCGGTTCTCCTAACGCCGCCCGGCATTACACACGCAAAGGAGGCGCGTGATGGGAAACCTCAACATTGAGATTCCTGACGAGGAATGCGTCAAGTTATTCCGCTACGAGGATGGCGACGGTGTCGCGGCGTATCTTCTGTTGTTCCCGGAACACGACATGAAAGCGGTCAAGCCGCGTATCGATGCGCAGCTTGACCACGAGATGGCGATGTCAGTAAATGCGTCCGACGCTCTGTTTGGTGGCGTCGTCGATCGCCCACCACAGCGCGTTGGACGGGTTGATGTGGATGGTGTCCGAGCTGGTGCCCTTGACGGATCCTTTGACGGTCACGACCGTCCCGTTCCTGGCCGCTTCCATCAGATCCTCCTCAAGGCTCGCTCGATCCTGTCCCTCGGCAAGCTTCACATGGACCGGTTCGCCGGTTCCTGTGTCGAGCGTGAGTCTGTCACTCATAATTCTTCTCCTAACTGTTCGGCCCGCACGTCGCAAATGCGGGATGACACCGATTTTAGGAGAGGGCCGGGCGGTTCTCCTAACGCCGACCGGCATCACACACGCAAAGGAGGCGCGTGATGGTCCCGCAATACGAGCTCAAGGATGCGAGCCGTATCCCGTTGAAGGACAGGCTCGCATGGACCATCCCGCAGGCCGCGAGCCTGTACGGGATCGACTACGACGGTCTGCGACAGGCTGTCAACCAGGGCGACATAGACACGTTTCGTCCGCCAAGCAAACGAGGAACGCCTTCCCGCCGTCACATCAGACGCGAGGAGATGGACCGATACGTCAAATCGTTGGAGGAGTAAGCATGAACGACATTCGCAAGGAGCTGTGATGACACTCAGGAGAATCGACGCGGAAACGCTGCTGACACCACCAGCACCGCCGAGGGACACGGTGATCATGTTCGGCTTGACTGGCTACGCGATTCGCGTCACGGGCAAGGGCGCCAGCCTCATGGAGCTCGACGTCGACGGAAGCCACGAGCTGGCGAGCATCGGAAAAGACCAGGCAAGGACATTCATTCAAAGCATCGGAGGCGCAAGATGACCGACAACGACTATCGCATCGAGGACGGGTCCGAAAAGGGGAGGCCGAACTACACGCTGCGTCGTGTGAAGTTCGCGGCCGCCGTGGTCGGCCTGGTCGTGAGCGTGACGCTCATGCTCACCTGGCATGGCGGCCTGACGGGCGCGCTTGTGGTGGAGGGCGTGTATCTGGCCACGGCCCTGTGGCTGACGGTCAGGTTCGCTCCGCGCGATGACGTGGATGGCGTCTGACCGTATCCGCCGGCGTACAAGGACGCGGACGGATGGCGGAGGCGTGTGTCCTTTCATCTCACATTGCATTTCACTCTCACGTCTTCCGCCGTCACGCTGCGGGTTCGAATCCCGCCGCCGGCGCTTGGCCGGACCGTCAACGCCGCCCGCATCCCCGTTTCGTTCAGCTTTCCTGGGGTGTGGGAACGATGGGCGCGATTATTTGCTGTCATGGCGCCCAGCGGTCCGGCTCATATCAATCAATCTCGTATCAATCAATCAAGGTCAAGGGAGGAACCGATGAAGGAGATTCTGCCGCATTGGCGTTTCGGTCCGAACTCTCCGGTCAAGGACGTCGACGAGAAGCGGATGACGCGTGGCGACCGGGCCGTGGAGGAGGCGTGCCGTCGGGCGATGGAGAGCGAGACGTGGAAGGAGCTGGTGATCTTGGAATCGTTGGGCGTGCGCTTCACCGAACTGGTGGGCCGGTTCGTGTCCGAGGTCGCGTCTCCCGTGTTGGAGGTGATGCCTGGCGACGCTTTCCATCAGGGAGCGGCCGCGCAGTTGACGCACATGGTGAAGACCAGGGATGGTGGCGAGACCATCCGCATCATCAAGACTCTCGCCGTGAAAGGTAGGCTCTGATGGCTGGTGAGACGATCATCACGGTGGTGGGCAATCTGACCGCGGATCCTGAGTTGAGGTCGACGAAGAACGGCAGGAGCGTGGCTGGTTTCACGATCGCGTCCACTCCGCGCACGTTCGACCGGCAGTCGAATCAGTGGGTCGACGGGGACGTGTTGTTCCTTCGTTGCACGGTGTGGGGTGATCTGGCCGAGCATTGCGCCAGTAGTCTCGCGAAGGGCATGCGTGTGGTCGCCCAGGGCAGGCTTACGCAGCATTCGTGGGAGGACGAGCAGCATCAGAAGCGTTCCTCCGTGGAATTGCAGGTGGATGAGATCGGCCCTTCCCTGCGGTATGCGACGGCGCAGGTGGCCAAGGCGCAGCGGGGTACGGCTGGAGCGTATGGGAATCCGTACTCCGCTCCGGCCGGCTATACGGGCGGGGCGGCCGCTGCGGATTCGTTGCCGCCGTCCGACCCGTGGGGCACCGACCAGGCCACGTCTTCCTCGTCGTTCGGCTCGTTCGGACAGTCTGCCGAACCGGAATTTTAGAAAACCAAAGGATGAATCATGGACATCACGATAGAGAATCTGCAGGTCGACGACCTGCACGCCAATCCAAACAATCCACGCAAGCAGGTCGGCGACGTCGACGAACTGGCGTCGAGCATCCGAAGCCAGGGCATCAAACAGCCTTTATTGGTCACGCCGACAGGCGAGACGGACATCGACGGACACAAACAGTACCGCGTCGTCATCGGCCACCGCAGGCTCGCCGCGGCCAGACAGGCGGGACTCTCGACCGTGCCCGCGATCGTCGAGGAGATGGACGCGCGCCGCGAACGCGAGATCATGCTCGTGGAGAACACGCAACGCTCCGACCTGACTCCGATAGAGGAGGCCGACGGCTACCAAGGGCTTCTCGACCTGGGCGTGCACGTCAAGGAGATGGCCGAGAAGACGGGACGCAGCGACCGTTTCGTCCGCAGACGGTTGAAGATAGCCAGAATCCCGCAGGAGACGCGCGACATGTCCGCCGATTTCAGCCAACTGTCGCTCGACCAGTTGGACAAGCTCGCCGAATTCGAATCCGACCCCGACATGCAACGCGAGCTCGCACGCGCCGACGATTTCGACTGTACCTACCAGCGGCTCTGCCGGGAACGTAGGAAGACCATATGGCACGACAAGGCGCTGGAGGCGCTCGCCAAAGCCGGAATCAAAGTCGAAAGTCTCCCCGACGGAAAGAACTTCTGGAACTGGTATCCGCACGGCTACAAGGCCGCCCACTCGTTCTCCGATATCAACACGGACTTCTGGACCTCGTTCATCAGGGAATCCGACTGGCCGGAAGCCAGAGTGTACTCGTATGAATACTGGTTCTGCACATACACGCCCATATCGGCCGACGAGCTCGAAAAAGACAAGGCCAAGACCGACAAGGACAATGCCATCAAGGCGCGAGGCAGGGAACTCAACCGACAGGCCCGCGAATTCGAAGCCATCGCCAAAGCCAACCGCACCGCATGGTTGAAAGCAAACCTCCGCACCCTCACCCACGAACACGCGGAAACGGGAATATGCCGGCTCGCGCTCGCGGACACTGTCGGCTGGAGGAGCGTGTTCCCGTACCAGTCATACAAGGGCGAGGACGTCATCAGGGAGCTGATCGCGTTCGGCTGGAGCCTGCCGATCACCGAGCATGACGACGAGCACTGGTCGCTGGAATGCAGGGAGAACCTCGACTCGATCCGCATGGTGCTGAAGGACAGGCCGCTTCGGATTCTCGATGTCCTGGCCGCCAGATGGGAGTCGAACATCGGCTGGAACTACTGGCGCTCGCGGCATGGCGTGGACGATATGTGTTGCTGGTACGACGTGCTGGAACGTATCGGATATCGGGTCAGCGAGGACGAGAGGAAGGCGCTCAAGGGCGCGTACCTCGATGGAGGAGATGACGAATCATGAGTATCCAAGCGTTGACATGGGTTATCTACGGTGTAGCGTCGGACATCAAGCACGCGGATTTCCGCACGCTTCTCGTGCTGGCCGACCATGCCGACCCTCAAGGCATGGGAGCGTATCCGAGCAGGAGCACGATCAGCCGGTTGACCGGATACAGCGTGCGTACGGTCTCCTACGCGTTGAAGAGTCTCGAATCCTCCGGGCTGATCAGCAGGGGAGACCAGCGCATCGTGTCCAACCTCGGCGGATACAAGCCGACCGTCTGGAACCTCAACATGAGCAGAGGTGCAAAAACTGCACCTCTCAAAAACGCCGAAACACCAGTGCAACACGACTGCACACCAGCAGTGCAAACAGACTGCACACCAGCAGTGCAAACAGACTGCACACCAGCAGTGCAAACAGGGGTGCAAAAAACACGGACAGGTGTGCAAACAGGGGTGCAACATGATTGCACAAGAACCATATCTAAGGAAGAACCATATATAGAACCTAGAGAGAGTAACGCGCGCGCGAGAAAACCAATCCCAATACCAGCCGACTGGAAACCCTCTGAAGAACACCGGGCGCTCGCCGACCGGCTCGGCATCGACTGCGACATCGAAGCCGACAAATTCCGCGACCGCGCACTCGACTCGGGAGCCCGCTCGGCCGACTGGAACGCGAAATACCGCAACTGGCTCGTCAAAGGCAAGGAACGCGGATTCGCCACGCCAAAGGATTCCAACGCTCGCCGACGGTTCACGTGGGGCAGCGAAGAGGTCAAACGCGTGCTCGGCCCGATCTCCTGCGAAGGCACGGACACGTACATGGAGCTCGCATGCAAGGTCGCCGACCTGCTCAACCAGGGCTTGGACCCGAACATGCTGCGCCGTCAGCTCGCAAACGTGCCCGACAACGTATTGGCCGAACAATTGTTCGAACAGGAGGCGGCGGCATGAACGACATGACCATCGCACACATGACAGGCATCCTCACATCGGCCATCCAAGCCGCCGACCGACTGGAACTCGACGCGCTCAAAAGCCCGGCGCTCGCCGATATGGACCTTGACCGCATCCGCGATATCAAACGCGACTGCTCGACCTGCATCAACCTGCTCAACCAGCTCGGAAGGGAGCGACGATGAGCGACCGGCAATTCCAGGAATCAAAACGCATCGCCTTGCAACGTCAGGGCTGGCATTGCCTGCGCTGCGGGACGAACATCCACGACCCGTCACTATGGCCTGGACGCAGTGGCCATCACCGGCAGTTGCGCCGTCGTGCCGATCCCGCCGTGCGTGACCTGCCGTGCAACATCGTCGAACTGTGCGGTTCCGGCACGACCGGCTGTCATGGTTGGGCGCACGCGCATCCGGCCGAAGCGGAACGGTTCGGCTACATCATCCCGAGCTGGCGGGATCCGCTCAGCGTGCCGATACGCGACTGGAACGGCGACTGGTGGTGGCTGCTGTCTGACGGCACGGCACAACGGCTCACACAAATCGAAATCATCGAATGGCAAAGCGATTGGAAGGAACAATCATGAGGAAACAAGACAAAGACCTGAACGTGAAGCCGGAGGCGCTGCTCTGGCTCGATTTCGAAACGACCGGTACGGACAGGGACGGCAGTCTGCCGTTGGAGGTCGGCATGGAATGCACCGACGTGCTGGGCGAACATTCGTATGGATCCCTGCATCGCATCATCAGACCGGACTATCTCGACCTGTTGGACATGAGCCCGATAGTGTTCTCCATGCACACGGACAACGGCCTCCTGTTCGAACTGTCGAACGGTTCCGCCGGGAACGACTGCGTGGGAGCGGTCGCGAACGCCGTGGAGGAGTATCTCGAATCCCTGTCGCAACGCTTCACCTTGGTTCCGGCCGGAACGAACGTGGACTTCGACATCGACTTCCTGAAACGTCTCGACCTGAACCCGGACAGGTGGCTGTCCTACCGCAAGTTCGACCTGACCACGCTCCGCCGGTATTTGAGGTTCATCGACTGCCCCGAAGACCCATACAAGACGCATGCCGGCACGCACAGGGTGCGCGACTGCATCCGACGCGACATCAACGACTACATCCGATACCGCAAACTCCTGAAGGGAGCACGGCGATGACAACGAAGGGAAAAACCACGAAGACCGTATCCAAGGAGACACGACCGCGCAAATGGCGCAAACCAGTGCCATGCCCGACCTGCGGCAGCCGAAACATCAGATTCGACCCGTTTGCCCGGGCCGTCAACCGGAAAACATCCGCCATACGACAGTTCTGGGTATGTTCCTGCGAACGCCACGGCATCCTCATCCTCACCAGCCACACCGACCTCAAGGAAGCCATCCGCGCATGGAACAAGGAAGCCACCAGACAAGGAAGGAAACACTCGAAATGAGAAAACGCAAACCACTCGCGCTCGCCGGCATCAGCCTGACCGCCATCACCATGTTCCTGCTCACGCCGGTATTCCTCCTCGCGCTCGCGGGATGCGGGAGCACGCCTCACGAGCCGGAGGATTCGACCACGGAATCCGCCACCCGGTCGCAGTGCAGCTCAGACTCCAGCAAATTCCAGACGTGCACGGTCACGATGCCGGACACGAGGCGCGTCACCTGCGTCTTCTACAACGGCTATACCGAAGCGTCCATGTCCTGCGACTGGGCGCACGCTGACGGCGCGGACAAGGTGGAGGACTGATCATGGCCGTCACGAAACGCAAGGCGGAGATGGTCGTCACGTGGCACGAGCGCGGCGTCGACATCGAGACAACATGCAGGATGCTCGGCGTCACCCCGCAGGAGGCGAGCGCGATCATCCGTCAGCACGCCGCGGAGCGGGAGCGTCGGGAGCGGGCGGAGCGCATGCGCCCGAAATTCATCGAACCGCCCATGTTCTAGGCGCCTTTATACGCCTTTATATGCCCGTATACGTCTGCAGAAGGAGCGTAAAAATGGATCGGAACTGCCAGAACTGCGATAAGCCGGTCGAGGAGTCATGGACGTTGTGCAAGGCGTGCCGGCGCGGGTACGCGCGGCTCCTGCACCGGCTGCGCGTCAACCTGTACCGGCTCCAGTCGGTCGCGCGCCGAGAATACCGTCTCACGGAGCCCGGCAACGGAGGCAGGCCGCAGGGAGGCGACGCGCCCGCACCCGTCGACCTGCACGCCGTCGATCTGCTCGACCAGACCGAGCAGGCCATCGAACAGGCATGCGCGGACGCGGGAACATGGCTCGGCAGGTGGCAATGGCTCGCAAAACGAGCGCCAGTCATCCTGCCCCTCCTGTGCAGGGCGTCGAACGCCGGATGGCACATGCGGCGCCTCACCCGGGCGTGCGAGCGAATCGAGCGGATCGTCGACCGCGTGCCACGCTCGCGTAGGATCGTCGGCATGTGCCCCGAATGCGGACGCGAAGTCCTCGCCGCGAAAGGCGAGACGCTGAGGCTCTGCAAATGCGGCAACCCCATCAACGTGACCGAGCTGCGAGAGCAAAGCCGAGCCAAGGCCGAAGCCATACACCTCACCAAAACCCCGGCAGGCATGAGTCAATGGCTCAGGGACAACTACGGGTACGAGGTCAGCCGCAAGACAATAACCGATGCTTTGCGACGCGGGAAGCTGCCCAGCAGCAAGCCGGTCGAAGGCGGCTATTGGGAGTTCAGCATCCGCGAGATAGTGGCTTTCGCCATGTCCAAGGCTTGACGGTAATACACATAATGCGTATGATAAGGGGTGTGAGGTTCAAGGAAATCGAGAAGATACTCCGCAAGGACGGATGGCGACTCTACTCGCAGAGCGGAAGCCACTGCCAGTACACGCACCCCGACAAGCCCGGAAGGGTCACCGTCCCCAAACACAGCGGAGACCTCGCGCCCTTCACCGTCAGATCGATATGGAAACAAGCCGGAATCAACGAAAGAAGAATCAAATGAAACTCGTCTACCCGGTCGTCCTCTACCCATCCGGCGTCCCCGGCGGGTACACCGTGCTCTGCCCCGACATGCCCGGCCTCGTCACCGAAGGCCGGAACCTGCCCGAAGCGCTCGACATGGCAGTGGACGCCGCCAGCGGTTGGGTGCTCGGCGAACTCGAGGAAGGGCGCCACGAGCCGCGCGCCACCAACATCGCCGACGTGAAACCCGACGAACCGGGCGGCATCGTCACCCTCATCAGCCTCGACATGGACTCCTACGCCGAAAAATACGGCAGAAAATCAGTGCGCAAGAACGTCACTATCCCCGCATGGCTCGACACGTTCGGCGAACAGGCCGGAATCAACTACAGCCAAGTCCTGCGCGAAGGACTCGAACGCCGATACAACGACCTCCAAAACGCCTGACATGCCCACCCCGCAATTCACCGAATGGCACACCGCCGAACATCTCGAAAACGAAGAAGACATCAGACTGTATCTGGACGCCTGCAAGGCATACGACGACCCACGTCTGATGAGCTTCGCGCAACGGGAAGCGGCCAAAGCGCGAGAAAACTTTTCCAAGCGGGAGTAGGCTGCCGCCATCCCGTGGTATACTCCGTATCAGGATTAGTGTGAATGCCCTAGGAGATGCGCTCTTCTAGGGCATTCGCATATCCAGCCACAAGGGTTCGGGGCGCTGCTGCTCAAGGCCTGCGAGCGCTTCGCGCGGACATTCGACGCGGGCTAGTCCGCGTGCTTGCGTGGCCTGCCTCCGCCGACGCCCCGACCGGGACGCTTCGCGTTCCATCCGTCTATCGTCTCCGGGAGCCAGCCGCGCGTGCGGCCTATCATGGCGTCGGGTTCGGGGAGCTTGAGGTTGAGCAGGCCGCCACTGGTGATGCCGAGGCGTTCGGCGACCTGCTTGACGCCGAGGTATTCAGTCGCCATCGTCGCTCCTCCAGCCCGCGAACAGACCGGCAAGCCCGGCCGCGATGGCGAATCCGGAGGCCCCGTAGGGTTGTCCCGCCGCCGCGAACATGGCGGATATGACGGCGAACAGCATGCTCATGACGCCCAGTGTTCTTGATTTGCTCATGATGTCCCATGGAATATAGGATTGGCGGAGGGGTTCCGGCTAATAGGTCTAGCCGGAACCCGTTTTACTTCTTCCTGCGTTTCCGCTTGGACCAGCCCTTCTTGTCGGACTTGCCCCTGCGGACCTCGATCCAGATGGTCACCGCTATGGCGGCCCAGCTGGTGATGAGTTGCATCCAATCCCTGAGTTCCATGTTCACCTCCTTTCCTTGGTCGATATATCTATAGTAATATAATTACTATAGATATGCAAGGCGGGAGCACAACGACACGCCGACCACGACGGTGGAGAGAGGTGGATGCCATGCCCTCCGCGAGCCGACGCGAGCGCTGGTACACCAGCGACAGGCGGTACCGGCTGCCCTCCGACTGGGGGCGGCGCAAGGCCGCCGTCCGAGCACGCGCACGCGGCAGATGCCAGGCCGCCAGCCACGCCCCCGGATGCAACGGGGTGGGTACGGAGTGCGACCACATCGTCGCCGGCGACGACCACGACCTCGACAACCTTCAATGGCTGTCGCACGAATGCCACAAAGCCAAGACCGAGCGGGAGAACGCCGAACGCAACCGACGACGCAAGCTCATGAGACTGCATCCGAGCGAAAGACAACCCGGACTGCTAGACTGGACGCCACGCCGGGTGGGAGGGGACTCCCCGGCGACACCGGTATAACCGCCGGATAGCACCTCCGGTTGTGCATGCGCCTGAAATCCCCGTTTTTCCTCCTGCGTCGTTTTCCGCCGGTCTTGTCCCGTTCGCCCCTCCCGTGGCCGTTTCCTCGGCTCGCTGGGGCCTTCCACGTTCGCGCGACGCTTTCCTCGCCGTCCGTCTTTCACCTCTTCAAGCCATGTCACGTTATGAATAAAACGTTGGAATATGGCCGTTATATTGTTTTTTAAGCGATGTCACGATATAGTGGATTGTGTGAACGGGACATGCGAATACTGTGGAAGCGCGATGGATGCGGCAGGACGCGGCAGGCCGCGCCGCTACTGCTCCGACCGCTGCCGCACCGCCGCCATGCGCGAGCGGCGGGCCG
>OLOC01000940.1_pt1 | contig 19122 bp, 15 predicted proteins | sample 1643111 | NCBI WGS metagenome assembly OLOC01 (sample SAMEA3136633, study PRJEB25190) | human gut metagenome
TTATATAGTTTATCTGAAATTCTATAGCCTTTAGAAATAAGTTTATCTGTCGACATTCCATTTCAATTATATGAAATCCAGGCAATATTTACAATACACAAATATTTCTGCAAAACATGCCGATATATATTATGATTAAAGGGTCAAAAGGTATCATCGATGCATGCTTGCATGCAATTCGATGTATACCTTAGTGACCCGCACTACACCGAGAAAGTAGCAATTTGCTGCGGGGACGCAGGAAATTAGCGGATTTCGAGGTGTAGTCAGATTACGGGAATGAGTAGCATGTAGTAATCTGATTAATCATAAATATAGTTGAAAAAAGCTTCCCACATGATATTTTGGAGTGGATACATCCACCTGTACATGTGGGAAGTTTCTATATATTGATGTCATGCAAAATCATATGAAAGAAGGTAGAGTGCAGATGTATACGGTAACACACATATATGAGGCTGATTTTGGCTGTGAGGAAAGAGCAGACGGCGCAAAAGCAAAATGCGTGGTTTATCTCGAGGACGAAAACGGCAGACAGCGTCATGTAGAGGTTGAGGATGAATGGCTTACGGCAAATGGGATAGAAGAGGGAAGCAGCTGGAAAGAAAATATCACAGATGAAGCCTGAATCATAAACTATGAGATTAATTATGTGATTAGGGTATGTGAATAAATTTTGTGTAGATGCACATTGTGTATTGACAACAGTGCAAAAGGTGCTATAATAAAATTAACATATGAACAATCATTCATATGATAAAATGTTTGATACCGAGGTGATACTCCCAATGCCTGATACCAAAAAGTTCCCGCAGCCCGCCACAGCACCGGATGGCTTAGCCAACGCCCTGCCTGATGTTCCGGTATGTGACCCAGACTGCCACGGTGAGCCGGATATCGTTGCCAGGCTGCGCAGCGATCTGCCGGACGACGAGGTTCTGTATGACCTTTCGGAGCTGTTCCGTGTGTTTGGGGATACCACCCGCATCAAGATCCTGTACGCGCTGTTTGAGAGCGAGCTGTGCGTAGGCGATTTGGCCCAGCTGCTGGATGTTTCCCAAAGCGCCGTCAGCCACCAGCTGCGGCTGCTGAAAGCCAGCAAGCTGGTCAAGTTCCGGCGGGACGGAAAAACGGTGTTCTATTCCCTAGACGATGATCATGTGCGCAGCATGATTGCGCTTGGCATGGAGCATGTGGAGGAATAAAACGCCCCCAACTCTTGTTACCCCTTATTTTTCAAAAAATATTGATCATAAAACCAAAGGAGATATTATCATGCAGAAGAAATTCAAAATCGAAGTTGATTGTGCAAACTGCGCCGCCAAAATTGAAGATGCCGTTAAAAAGCTGCCCGGCGTGAACAGCGCTTCCGTCAGCTTTATGGCCCAAAAGATGGTTCTGGATGTCGATGATGATAAGTTCGATGCCGTGCTGAAGGATGTTGTTAAGACCGCCAAGCGTGTTGAGCCGGACTTTGAGATCGAGCTGTAAGCTCCTTGCATCAGCATTTTCGGACGGTTTCCAACCGCCTGAAAGTTTCGGAATCCATTCCAAGCGGCGGACATGTGCCGACGCTTGGAATACCTTGCAAGCTAAAAAGCAGGTCCGAGTGCCGTCCAGGCATGAGAACATGCTTCTTTGCGGCAGGGTGGTTCCAAAGGAGGGGTGCAGGAGCGTGGCGCAGCCACACTGCGGCGAACCCCACCTTTGTAGCGTGGAGCTTTTGTGACACGCTCAGGGCGGTTTCCAACCGCCCTTATTTTTGCCCCTTTTTTCCTGACGAACACCCAAAAGAGAGGTCTTATCTTATGACAAAGAAGCAGAAAAAGACGCTGAAACGTATCATTATTTCAGCGGTGCTGTATCTGGCCATTATTCTGGCTTCCAAACTGGTGGCTATACCCTGGTATCTGGAGCTGGTGCTCTTCCTGGTACCGTACTTCATCATTGGCCACGATGTGCTGCGCAAAGCTGTGCTGGGCATTGTTCACGGCGAAGTTTTTGACGAAAACTTTTTGATGGCCGTTGCCACTGTGGGAGCGCTCTGCCTGGGTGAGTTCAGTGAGAGCGTTGCCGTTATGCTGTTCTACCAGATTGGCGAACTGTTCCAGAGTTACGCCGTCGGCAAAAGCCGCAAGAGCATCAGCGATTTGATGGATATCCGCCCCGACAGCGCCAACCTGGAAACTGCCAACGGCACGGTAAGTACCGTTGATCCCGACGAGGTGCCCATCGGCTCTGTGCTGGTCGTGCGCCCCGGCGAGAAAGTTCCCATTGACGGCGAGGTCATTTCTGGAGAAAGCACGCTGAACACCGCCGCCCTTACCGGCGAAAGCAAGCCTCGCTTTGTGCATCCCGGCAGCGAGATCATCAGCGGCTGCGTGAACGGCGACGGCCTGCTGAAGCTGCGCACCACCAAGCTGTACGGTGAATCCACCGTTGCCAAGATCCTGGACATGGTGGAAAATTCCAGCCTGAAAAAGGCCCGCGCTGAAAACTTTATTACCAAGTTTGCCCATTATTACACCCCCGCCGTCTGCATCGGCGCTTTGGTACTTGCCATTTTACCACCGCTGGTGCTGGGCGGCGGCTGGCTGACCTGGATCAGCCGTGCGCTCACCTTCCTGGTTATCAGCTGTCCCTGCGCGCTGGTCATCAGCATTCCTCTAAGCTTCTTCGGCGGCATCGGCGGCGCTTCCCGCTGCGGCATCCTCATCAAGGGCGGTAACTATCTGGAAGCACTTGCCAACACCTCCATTGCTGTGTTTGATAAAACCGGCACCCTGACCAAGGGCGTTTTTGCCGTCAGCCAGGTCAGCCCGGCCAACGGCTGCACCGAAAAAGAGTTGCTGGAACAGGCTGCTTTGGCCGAAAGCTTTTCCAGCCATCCCATCAGCAAGAGTCTGCGCGAAGCCTGCGGCGAGCTGGATGCCCGCCGTGCGACCGATGCTCAGGAAATTGCTGGCCACGGTGTCCGCACTATGGTGGACGGCCATGTGGTGCTGGCAGGCAACGCCCGCATGATGGACGACAGCAAGATTACCTACACCAAAAATACCGGCACCGGTACTGTGGTTTATGTGGCGCGTGACGGCCAGTTCCTTGGCTCTGTTCTGATCGCGGACGAAGTGAAGGAACACTCCAAGCAGGCCATTGCCGCCCTGAAAGCCCAGGGCGTGCGTACCATCATGCTGACCGGCGACAGTGAAGCCGTTGCCAGCGAGATCAGCGGCCAGCTGGGGCTGGATGAATACCATGCCCAGCTGCTGCCCGCCGATAAAGTCAACCGCGTGGAAGAGCTGCTGGCCACCAAGGGCAAGAACGATATCCTGACCTTTGCCGGTGATGGCATCAACGACGCCCCCGTGTTGATGCGCGCTGATGTCGGCATCGCGATGGGCGCCATGGGAAGTGACGCTGCTATTGAGGCCGCTGACGTTGTTCTGATGGATGACGACCCGGCCAAGATCAGCCTGGCTATGAAGATTTCCCGCAAGTGCATGCACATTGTGTACCAGAACATTGTATTCGCCCTTGCCGTCAAAGCCATCTTCCTGCTGTTGGGTGCCTTTGGCATTGCCAATATGTGGTGGGCCGTCTTTGCCGACGTTGGCGTTATGATTCTTGCCGTGCTGAACGCCATGCGTATGCTGATTGTTGAAAAGAACTAAGCGAGCGTTTTTTCCGGATCTTATCAAATAACATTAAAACATCCCGGAACGGTGTGCCGCCTGCTGTGGGCGGCTCCCATTCCGGGATATTTTGTTTCTTATTGGGAGCCTTCCTCTTTCACTTTGGGGACATGCTATCTTTTCAATCAAACCGATCCATATAAATCATGGTTGGCTTCGGATCTCTGTGGACCTTTTCCTCCGGTCTTTATTGTTTCTTCTTCACCCTCCACTTTTCTGTTCCGGAAATTTCTCTTTACATAAAAAGTGCCTGTCTATTGCCGCCTACATACAAATTTTGCACTTATTACGGTACAAAAAGTGTTCTTTCCGCCTGCCGCTTTTTCGTTATTTTTACACGTATATGCAATTTTTGCAATGTTTTTAGGCGTTTTCTCGCAGTTATTTCTTTCACAAGGCCATGCAATTCCGCTGTATGGAATGATTTTCCTCAATACGGAAAGCGCAACGCTTTGCAGGTTCCGGCAAGCGGAACAAAAATAGTGCTAAATATCCTTTCTTATTTTTGTCAACCCCTGCAATGGTATCCCATATTAAAAATATGTTACACTAATTATGACATAATTGTGCATAGGGCGGCCCGCCTGCCGCACGGCACACAAACAGCAGTGCGCACGGCACTGCCGAAGAGAAGGAGATTATTTTATGGCAAAAAATGCGATCGTCGGTCAATCCGGCGGCCCCACCTCAGTCATCAATTCCAGCCTGGCCGGCGTTTATGAAAGCTGCAAGCGCCGCGGTGCAGGTAAGGTGTACGGCATGATGCACGGCGTGGCCGGCCTGTTGGAGCACCGCGTCTGCGTACTGGATGACAAGTTGAAAAGTGCCATGGACATTGAGCTGCTCAAGCGCACACCGTCCAGCTATCTGGGCAGCTGCCGCTACAAGCTGCCCGACTGGCACACCGCCGAGGGCGAAGCCGTATACCAGAAGCTGTTCGAGATCCTGGGCGAACTGGATATCGGCTATTTCTTCTACATCGGCGGCAATGACAGCATGGATACCATCGGCAAGCTGGCTGATTACGGTGCCCATATTGGCAGCGATATCCGCTTTATGGGCGTTCCCAAGACGATTGACAATGACCTGATGGTGACCGACCATACTCCCGGTTACGGCAGCGCCGCCAAGTACATTGGCGTTGTGATGAAGGAAATCATCCGCGATGCCACCGTATATGGCACCAAGTACGTTACCATTGTGGAGATTATGGGCCGCAATGCTGGCTGGCTGACCGCCGCTGCCTCCCTGGCAAAGGGTGAGGACTGCGAGGGCGTGGATATGATCTGCCTGCCCGAAGTTCCCTTTAATGTAGACCGCTTTGTGGAAAAAGTGGAGCGGATGCAGAAAGAAAAGCCTTCCATCGTGATTGCTGTTTCCGAAGGCGTTAAACTGGCTGATGGTCGCTATGTCTGCGAGCTGGCCGACGATGTGCACGCAGTTGACGCGTTCGGCCACAAAGCCCTGACCGGCACGGCACGCTTTTTGGCCAACACCGTTGCCCGCCGTCTGGACACCAAGACCCGCTGCATTGAGCTTTCCACCCTGCAGCGCTGCGCTGGCCACCTGACCAGCCGTACCGATATCACCGAGGCATACCAGGTGGGCGGTGCTGCCGCCAAGGCCGCTTTTGAGGGCCACACCGGCGAAATGGTCGCACTGGACCGCATTTCCAACGCACCGTACCAGTGTACCACCAGCCTGCACCCCATCAGCGAGGTTGCCAACCTGGAAAAGAAAGTTCCGCTGGAATGGGTCAACGCCGACCACACTGCCATGCTGCCGGAGTTCCTGGCTTATGCTATGCCGCTGATCCAGGCCGAGCTGACCCCCATCTATGTTGAGGGTTTGCCCCACCATATCTACCTGCCGGAAACCTGATTTTTGCCGTGTAAGCCTCTACCTTGCGTGAAGATCGGTACTTATCGCATATAGAATATTGATTGGCCGCCGCCCTGATTGGGGCGGCGGTTTTTGTTTGGAGGATCTTCTAAAGTGTCAGTAGGGCGGCCAAGTCGGAGCGCCAGGTTAGAGATGCACTCTAAAAATATTGCTTTTTCTTCAAATTCTCCTGCACACAAAAATGTGCGGCCCTGCTGCATTCACCACCCGGAGCCGCACATTTATTTTATATAATGTAATTTGTGAAAATAATTAAGGCAGCACCGCACAATTCCCGCCTGACGGCTTAAGCACCGCTCCGGCGGCTGCGGCACGGCATCTGCGTTGCCAAAATGCTCGATAATGTCGGGTTGCGGTACCCGCATCGTGCTTCGGGGGCAAAAGCCCCTCGCACTCTGCGACCGCTGCCCCTGCTTCGGTTCGCTGTTTCCGCCACTGGCGGCGCTCACCTTTGCAGCATCCAGTATTATCTGCGCTTTTGGCTTGGCATCTGCCGCACCTCGCTCGCCGTATCGGCACTTAGAATTATGCGGTATTGCCTTAAAGTTTTTCGCCAGGCCTTTTTTCAAAAAGGCCGAAAAGACTCCCCGTAACTGCCTTAATAGAACCCGTAACTCGGCAAAATCTTGGTGCTCTGCGCCCACAGGGTCGGCACGGGCAAGCCGGACAGAACGGGATAGAACCAGGCAAAGCACACCAGCGCCGCAATGCACAGCCCCGCGCCAATCTTTTTGGCGCGGTCCTGCCGCTTCATCTGCGTTAAAACCAGCACAATGGCCGTCAACGCAAAGACCGAGCTGGGGAAGTAATGGTACATGAAAGTGCAGCGCGATACCAGCATCCAGGAAAGCAGCTGGCTGGCGTACAAGATCAGAACGCCCGCTCCCTTTGCCGTGCCGCGAGCCGAAACCTGGCGCCACAGCAGCAGCAAAATGCAGAACAGCCCCGCCCAGCAAATGACCGGGTTATAAAAACCCGCAATGCTGCCCTGAAGCCCAGCTTCCAGGTAAGAATTTTTGTAATACCACACTGGGCGCAGGTCCAGCAGCCAGGTGTACCAGCGGCTTTCAAACGGGTGGGTTGCTTTCAGGGTGGAATGGTACCAGTACATGTAGGTTTGGCAATCCCACCAATCCCGCAAACCAAAGGTAGGGTCTTTCCACCAATAAGGCAGGTAGGATGCAAGATAGATCAGAAACGGCACAACGATGTAAAACGCCACACCGCCCACAGCAGCCATCCGGAATTCTTTCCAGAAGCCCGGCTGTTTTTGCTTCCAGCGGGCATGCAGCACACCCAGGTACAATACCGCAAGCCCTGCCCCGGCATAAATTCCGGTCCACTTGGATGCACACCCAAGCCCAAATGCCACGCCGCCCAGCGCCATGGGCAGCAGCGAGCCGTTTACGCCGTTTTGCAGCACGCTCTGGCAATACCATACCATAAAATATGCGCCTAACAGGATAAAGAACGTACCGTAAATATCGATTGTGGCAATGCGGCTTTGGGAAAATCGCATGAACCCAGCGGCAATCAGCGCACCTGCCATGGCCCCGGCCCAGCGTTTGTGGGTCAGACGGCGGGCAAAGCACCACATCAGCGGCACCAGCATCACGCCGAACAGCGTTCCGGCACAGCGCCAGCCAAAGGCTGTCATTCCAAAAATAGCAATGCCCAGCATGATAAAATCTTTGCCCAGCGGCGGGTGGGTGGTTTCGTATGCCGTCATGCGGTGCAGCATTTCGTACCCAGTACGGCCATGATAGATTTCATCGAAATACATGCTGTTCAGCTGGCTGATGGTATCTGGCACTTCGCTCTGCTCATCAAACAGGGCATCGCCGCCCGTTACCGGCACCAGCGCACCGGTGGCATCCCGCAGGGCCAGTTCAAACATCTGCGCATTTTCAATCGTTGCGGTCAGGGTCTGCCCTGCCGGAGCCGTGATGGCCGTTTTGGTCCAGCAGAACGGCGTTGCATAGCTCAGTTCCTTCTGGTACAGCTCATTGCCCGCTGCATCCGTGATGCGCAGGCTGCCGCCGGTGGAAATGCCGGGGTACACCCAGATTTCCACCGCGTCCTGCTGCGGGGTAAAGTCGACGGTTGCCGTGCTGTCCGTAGCATCCACAGGGTTCTGCGGTGCTTTCATGCTGCCAAGGTAGGCAAAGCTCACCACAGCAACGATCAACGTCAGCGTTGCCAAGGCTTTCTTCTCTTTAGCCGTCCAGGCAGGCTGCGGATCAATGCGCAGGGTGCACAGTTCCAGCTTTTTCTGCACTGTTTTTGTTTTATCTTTTTCGATGGTTTCCACTTTTGCCAGTGGAGAAATCGCTCCATGGCGGCAGATGGCCCACGCGGTGAAAGCCAGCAGCACAAAGGCTGCCGTTTCGGCAAAGCCGACTGCCATGGCAAACTCGCGGCTGGTATCGCTGCTGAGCCACTCGTCATCGCTGCCTACCAGGGTATACACGGTTTCCAGGTTCAAGAAGCCCGTTATCGACAGACCAAACCCGGCGCCATACAGACGGATGTCATTCCAGCGCGCCGCAGCAAGCAGTACCAGCAGCATGCCCAGCACCAGGTAACGCTCGTGCATGCAATGGGCAAAGGTAAAAATCCCCACCGTGTAAAACGCTGCCAGCAGCAGCGGGGAAAACCGCCCCGCCCGCCAGCTGATGACCGCCAGCACCACAAGCAGCACCGTGATAACAGCGATGTTGAAAATGCCCAGCACTTTCCAGCTCAGGTTAAACACCGGGCAAGCATCCAGCGCCTGCCAGTTGCCGCCCAGCGCTGCAAAACAGTTAAACGCATTGATGGTGGCATACTGGTAGCCAGACGCCGTGGTGATGTACTTATCGATCAAGGACGGCACCAGATTTTTTGCCCCGTAAAACGGCAGGCCCGCCAGCAGCGGCGGCAGCAAAGCCAGCGCAGCACCGCCAAAAATCTGGCCGACCGGTTTCAGCGGGCTTTTGCCATCCCGCACGGCATCCGCAATAGCCACCAAAAAGCAGACGGCCAGCACCGGCCCAGCCAACAGTGCCTGCGGCTTGATGGCCAGCGCCACGCCGTACAGCACCGCAGCGAGCAGGTAGCGGCGCTCTTCCAGCAGCCAGAAGCAGAGCAGCAGCGGCAGCGCAAAAGCCCCATCGATCTGCTTCCAGATGCCGGTATCAAACAAGGTCAGCGGGCAGAACGCCGCAAACAGCACCAGGCAGCGCTGTGCCCTGCCCTGCCCCATATACCGGCGGCTGATATGGTCCAGCAGCACCACGGCGGCACAATCACAGATTGCGGGGATCAGTGCCAGCAAAAAATAGGTCCAGCGGGATTCATAGCTCAGTTGGAGTGCCTTGCGCACCAGGCTGACCAGCCCCAGCACAAGGATGTAGCCGGGCGGGTAGTCCGCAAAATAATCGGCGCTGTAAAAGGCCGCGGGACCTTCGCTGGCCAGCTTATCCCCCCAGGCTACAAAGCAGCTCATATCATAGGTGTAGCCTTCAGTAACAAGGGCCAGCAGCAGGCGCGCGGCAAGCGCTGCGGCCAATATAATATACAGCGTTCGCTCTTTCTGTTTGGTTCTGGTATTTGTCATTCTGAACTCTCCAGATAATGCAGCGTATTTGCCGCTGCAATAAAATAAGGAACTGGAAGCAGAGGCAGATGCTTCCCTGTTTCCAATTCCTTTGTTTTGCCGTGATTGTGCAGTAATAATTATAGCTTGGTCAGCTGCGGGCCCTTGGCGGTGTCCATCACATTCCAGCCCAGCTCAGTGATTTTGGCGCGCAGAGCATCGGCGCGGGCAAAGTCCTTGGCCTTTTTGGCTGCGGCGCGCTCTTCCACCAGCTGCTTCACTTCGTCGGGGGCTTCCTCGGCCTTGCGGTTGTACATCAGGCCCAGCACACCGGTCAGCTCGTCAAACGTGGCGGCGGCCTTTTCCAACGTAGCCTTATCGGCAGCATCGGACATGGTGTTGATGTCCTTGACGAACTCAAAAATGGCGGCCAGAGCATCGGGGGTGTTCAGGTCGTCATCCATGGCGGTCTTGAACTTTTTGCGTGCTTCTTCGCACTTTTCAGTCAGGGCAGTGTCAGTGCCATGGGCATTGCGGATGGCAAAATCCAGGTTATCGCGGCAGGTGTACAGGCGCTCCAAGCTGTTCTTGCAGCTCTCGATCAGGTCCACCGTATAGTTCAGCGGCATGCGGTAACCAGCGGTGAGCATAAAATAACGGATCGGCTCATAGCCGTACTTATCGGCAATTTCACGCACGGTAAAGAAGTTGTTGGCGCTCTTGGACATCTTCTGGTTGTTGATGTTCAAAAAGCCGTTGTGCATCCAGTAATGGCTGAAGGTGCAGCCGTTGGCGCACTCCGACTGTGCAATCTCGTTTTCGTGATGGGGGAAGATCAGGTCCTGGCCGCCTGCATGCAGGTCGATGGTCTTGCCTAGGTGCTTACGGGCCATGGCGCTGCACTCAATGTGCCAGCCCGGACGGCCCTGGCCCCAGGGGCTGTTCCAGGAAGGCTCGCCCGGCTTGGCGGCCTTCCAGACAGCAAAATCTGCGGGGTCTTCTTTCAGGTCGTCATCCATCTGGCTGCGCAGTTCGCGGTTGCCGCTTTCCAGGTCGTCCAGGTTCAGGTGGCTCAGCTTGCCGTAACCGGGATCAGACTTAACGCGGAAGTAGACATCGCCGTTGCGGGCAACGTAAGCATGTCCGGATTCGACCAGGTCCTTGACGATCTTGATGATCTCACCGATATGCTCGGTTGCGCGGGGGCGCACGGTGGGGGCCTTAACGTTCAGGCCCTCGGAATCTTTGATGTACTCGGCCTCGAACTTGCGGGCAACCTCCTGCATGGTGGTGCCGTCCTCCTGGCCTTTTTTGATCAGTTTATCGTCAATATCGGTGATATTGGAGACATACAGCACCTTGTTGCCAAGGTACTCCAGATAGCGGCGCAGCGTGTCAAACACGATCATGGGGCGCGCATTGCCGATATGGATATAGTTATACACCGTAGGGCCGCAGACGTAAACGCGATAAACGCCCGGCTCCTGCGGGATAAAATCTTCCTTTTTGCGGGTCATGGTATTAAAAATCTGCATGGACAGGAACTTCCTTTCCCAACTTTGCTGGTACGGCGCGGCTAAACCTGCAAACCGTTCAGATTTATTATAGCCGCCCTGATAAGCGGTTGCAAGGGGGCAGCATCATTTTGCCTGCATAAAGCAGGAACGATTCTGCCACAGGTAGATGCAGCCGGAAAGTGCGGTAACGGCAGCAACGGCCCAGCACAGCACCTGGGTGGTAAAGCTGATAACCCCAACGCCGTCCGCCGGGGCGAGCGCCATGGCAAAGTAATAGAAGATGATGGTGACCATCTGCAGCACGGTTTTGACCTTGCCCCACATGTTTGCGGCAATGACGGTACCGGACTCTGCCGCAATCATGCGCACACCGGCCACAGCAAACTCGCGGAACATAATGATGGCCAGCACCACGGGGGAGCAGACACCGTCCACCACCATATAAATAATGGCGGCGGTGGTGAGCATTTTATCAGCCAGCGGGTCCATAAACTTGCCAAAGTCCGTTACCAGGTGGTTCTTGCGGGCCAGGTAGCCATCCAGGAAATCCGTAAAGCTGGCCACAGCAAACAGAATACCCGCTATCAAGGCATACGTTGCGTTGAACTGGAGCGTGCCCATATGGCTCATGGCAGCAAATACCATAAAGAACGGCACCATGATGACACGCATCATCGTTAATTTGTTAGGCAGATTCATGGTTTATTCCTCCACTTTGCTTTCCGCATAACCGTAAAGATCATAAGTATCGGCATCGGTGATGGTAACGTTATAGAACGCGCCGGCTTCCAGCGGGGTATCTGCCGGGGTCATGATGCTGCCATCAATTTCCGGGCAGTCTGCTGCGGAGCGCAGCAGGTACATGCCGGTTTCATCGTCCACGCCATCGCAGATGCACTCGTAGGTCTTGCCGACCTTTGCTGCTTCCTTTTCCGCGCTGATCTCGGCCTGCAGCTCCATAATGTGGTCTGCGCGGCGCTGCTTGACTTCCTCGTCAATCTGGTTGTCCATCTTGGCGGCCACGGTGTTTTCCTCGGCGGAATAGGCAAAGCAGCCCAGGCGGTCAAACTTGACGGTTTTGACAAAGTCGCACAGTTCGCTGTACTGTTCCTCGGTCTCACCAGGGAAACCTGCAATCAGGGTGGTGCGCAGCGTAATGTTGGGGATGGCCGCGCGCAGGCGGCGGATGGCATCCTCAATTTCTTTGCGGCCGCCGCGGCGGTTCATATTTTTCAGCACCTCGTCATCGCAGTGCTGGATGGGCAGATCGAGATATGGCACAACCTTATTGTTGCGCACAAGGGCTGCGATAAATTCATCGGAGATACGCTCCGGGTAGGCGTACAGCACACGGATCCAGCGGATGCCCTCAATGGTGTTCAGCTTATCCAACAGTTCGCAAACTGCGCCGGGTTTGCCCCAGTCCTCGCCGTAAGCGGTGGGGTCCTGCGCCACCAGGATCAGCTCTTTCACGCCCTCCCCGGCCAGCCAGCGAGCTTCGGCAACACAGTCGTCAATGGGGCGGCTGCGCAGCGGGCCGCGGATGAGCGGGATGGCGCAGTAATGGCAGCGGTTGTTGCAGCCTTCGGCAATTTTCAGGTAAGCATAGTGGCGCGGCGTGCTGATAACACGGGCACCGCCCAGCTCCATATCGCATTTGGGGCCATAGCTTTCCACCTGGCCCGCGCCGTTGGCGGTCAGGCGCTCCACAATGGCGGGCAGAGCGGCATTGGAGCCAATGCCCACAACGGCGTCCACTTCCGGCATTTCGCTCACAATCTGGGTTTTATAGCGCTCAGCCAGGCAGCCGGTCACGATCACCTTCAGGTTGGGGTTCTGCTGCTTATACTGGCAGGCCATCAAAATGTTTTCAATGGCTTCCTCTTTAGCGGACTGGATAAAGCCGCAGGTGTTGACAATAATAATGTCCGCCTGTTCGGGGTCCGCAACCGTCTGGTGGCCCGCCTTGATCAGCGCGTGGCAGAATACATCAGCATCGACCTGGTTTTTGGGGCATCCAAGGGAAATAATTGCAATATTCATGTATGGTTGTTCCTGTCTCTCTTTTCAGTATGTTATGTTGGGCTCTGCCGCTTGCTTGGGCAAAATTCAGGCAAAGCTATCCGTTCGGTGCATTGATACCACAATGCCGCAGGAGCATTTTTTGCCCCTGCGGTGTGTACTTTTTTGTGTTACGCTTCGGTTTCTTCTGTCTCGGCATCTGCCAATGCCTGGCGGATCACGCTGTGGGAGAACCCGCGCCGTGCCAAAGCGGCAGCTACCTGCTGCCATTTGCCCTGTGCCAGCTTTGCGGCATAGTGGCGTTCCACCAGTGCGCGGGCATTGGCCAGCTCCGGGTTTTCCTCCTCGTCCTCCTCGCTTTGGGCAAACAGAGCTTCCACCGCTTCGGCGGCCGCGCTGCGGTCAATGCCTTTGGCGTGCAGATCATCCAGAATTGCACGGCGGCTCTTGCGCTTGCGCAGCAGCTCCGCCGCACGGCGGCGGGCAAAACCGGCGTCATCCAGCAGGTTCAGCTCCTGCATTTTTGCCACGGCGGCGGCAGCGCTGTGGGGGTCAAAACTGCGGCAGAGCTTTTGATAAAGCTCCCCGGCTGCATGGTCCCGCAGGGCCAGCAGGTCCATGGCTTTATCCACAGCCTTGCGGGTGTCGCTTTTGGTCTGCAGGTCATGGATCTGCCATTCTTCCAGCTCATCCCCGGCATGCAGCCCCGCCATGGCAAAGGTGTCCTCGTCCAGCGAAAAGGCAAACTCGCCGTCAAAGAACAGCGCATAGCGGCCTCTTTTTGTTTCTTTTACCTGTGTCAGCTTCGGCATCGCTTATTCGTCAACCATGATGTCGAGGTCCATCTCGCTGCCGGTGGTCTTGGGTGCATCCGCCATGGGAGCGGCAGGGGCATCTTCAGCAGCAACGGGGGTAACAGCCGGCTTCTCCAGCGGCTTCACGGTTCCCTTTTTGCCGGCCGCCAGCAGACGGTCCGCATTTTCGCGCACCTGCTTTTCAATCTCAGCAGCCACATCAGGGTGTTCTTTCAGGTAGAGCTTGGCGTTATCGCGGCCCTGGCCCAGGCGGATATCGCCATAGTTGAACCATGCGCCGCTCTTTTGCACAATGCCCAGCTTAGCACCCAGATCGATCATTTCGCCCAGTTTGGAGATTCCCTCGCCGAACATGATGTCAAACTCGGCCTCACGGAACGGGGGTGCCACTTTGTTCTTGACAATCTTGGCGCGGGTACGGTTGCCGATAAAGGAACCGCTGGCGTCCTTCAGGCCCTCAATGCGGCGCACATCAATACGTACAGAGGAATAATATTTCAGGGCGCGGCCGCCGGTGGTCACTTCAGGGTTGCCGTACATCACACCGACTTTTTCGCGCAGCTGGTTAATAAAGATGCAGACGGTGTTTGTTTTGCCGATGATGCCGGTCAGCTTACGCAGAGCCTGGCTCATCAGGCGGGCCTGCAGGCCAACGTGGGAATCGCCCATTTCGCCTTCAATTTCGGCTTTGGGCACCATGGCAGCAACAGAGTCCACAACAATAGCGTCAATCGCGCCGGAGCGTACCAGAGCTTCGCAGATTTCCATGGCCTGCTCGCCGGTATCCGGCTGGCTGACCAGCAGGCTGTCAATGTCAACGCCAAGGGCGCGGGCATAGGTGGGATCCAAGGCGTGCTCAACGTCGATAAAGGCAACCTCGCCGCCCAGCTTCTGGGCTTCAGCCAGAACATGCAGGGCCAGGGTGGTTTTACCGGAAGATTCCGGCCCATATACCTCAATGATGCGTCCGCGTGGCAGGCCGCCGATGCCCAGCGCCAGGTCCAGCCCCAGGCTGCCGGTGGAAATGGCATCCACCTGCATGGCAACGTTGGTCCCAAGCTTCATCACGGCGCCTTTGCCAAACTGCTTTTCGATCTGGGCCAGTGCCGTCTCCAGCGCTGCCTTTTTATCCCCTGCCGGGCCGGTGGGGAGCTGCTTGGATGAACTTTCCTTTTTTGCTGCCATAAGTTTATATCTCCTTATCTGAGCGATCGTGCGTTGTATCCCATATCACCACAGGCAACTGCGGTGCTGTTTTTATTTTGTACGGCAGGTGCGCCGCTATCCAAATGGTCATCCTGCGTTTATCAGGTATTATTATAACCAATCGCGGCACGAATTACAACCATTTGTTGTCATCTTTTCAAAATTTTCTTCGCACTTTCCACATTTCAGCTGCAAAACGTTGAAAATCAGATTTATTTCCCCCGTTGGGCGTACACCACACGGTCGTTGCCGCCGTAATCCTTCCTTGCCTGCACTTGCTGCCAGCCGTTTTGGCGGCATATCTCCATCACATCCGCCCGCTGGGCACAGCCAATCTCAAACACCAGCCACCCACCGGGGCAGACAATATCACGGTAGTGGGCGGCAATGGCGCGGTAAAAATCCAACCCATCCGTTCCGCCGTCCAGCGCCATAGCTGGCTCGTGGGCGGTCTCCGGCATCAGGGCCTGCATCTCTGCCCCGGTCAGGTACGGCGGGTTGGAGATGATCAGCTGCACGCTTTGGGGCATAAGCTCTCGCCAGTATTGCAGCACATCCGCTGCCTTTGCCTGCACACCGGTGCCATGTACGTTGGCTTGCAGGTATTGCAGCGCCTGCGGGCTTTTTTCCACGCAGGTCACACTGGCACTTGGCACAAAATGGCGGATGCCAATGCCCAGGCAGCCAGTTCCGGCGCACAGGTCCAGCACCCGGGGCTCAGGTTTTCCCATCTGCTGCAACAGCTCAATGGCAGTTTCGCACACCACCTCGCTGTCTGCGCGGGGGCAGAGCACACCGGGGCCGACTTTGAAGGTCAACCCCAGAAAGTCCCACTCCCCTGCCAGGTATTGCAGCGGAACCCGCTGCATGCGCTGAGCCGCCAGTTCCGCCAGGCACTCAGCCTGCGGCCGGGTAAGCGGGTCAAACAGCAAGCGCGGATCTTTTCCAGCGGCAATGCGCAGCAGTTCGCGGGCGTCGTAATCAGCATCGGGGCAGCCTGCGGCCTGCAGAGCATCCTGCACCATGCGCACAGCCTGGCGCGGCAGAATGCCCGCCAGCTGCTGTGGGGCAAGCGGCGTTACCATTGGCCGTCCTCCGGCTTTTGGGGCAGTACGGGGGTAACGGCGGCGATGGCCACTTCAATCATGTCATCTTCCGGCTCAAAGGTCGTCAGGTGCTGCAGCCAAAGCCCCGGCACCGAAACAGCCCGTGCCAGCAGCGAGTTGGAACGCCCTGCCCACTTCAAAATCTCATAACAGATGCCCACCAGCAGCGGCAGCATGGCCAGCTTGTACAGCACGCGCAACATGGTACCGCTCCACGGCAGCACCGCATACAGCACAATGCTGACCAGAATGACCAGAATCAAAAAACTGGTGCCGCAGCGGGGGTGGAACCGCGTATGTCTGCGGATGTTAGCAACCGTCAATTCCTCACCTGCCTCATAGCAGGCAATCGTTTTGTGCTCAGCCCCGTGGTACTGGAACATGCGGTGGATTTCCTTCATGCGAGTGCAGAGGAACATGTAACCCAAAAAGATTGCCAGCTTGAGCACTGCTTCCAGGATGACCCGCGGCCAGCGCCCCATGGGGATCACTTTTGCCACCAGCCCAGTCAGGAACGTAGGCAGAAAGGTAAACAGAAAAATTGCCAGCACTACACCTGCGCAGGCGGAAAGGGTCATCAGCGCACTTTGTACCTTGGGGCCGGCGTGTTCGTCCAGCCAGCGGTCCAGCTTGCTCTCGTTCTGCTTTTCTTCCTCTTTTTCCTCTTCCGTCATGGCAATATCGGCGGAGTGCATCAGGTATTTGTACCCGTTCATCAGGTTTTCCACCATATTGCACACTCCGCGCACCAGGGGAACTTTATTGTACCAGTGGGTGGTCACATCGGAATAGCTCAGATCAATCGTGCCGTCCGGGCGGCGTACCGCGCAGCAGATTTTTTCAGGGCCGCGCATCATAATGCCCTCCATCAGGGCCTGGCCGCCCACAGAGGTACGGAATTTTTCAGTTGGACGTTGTTCTTGCGGCATGGGTTCTCCTTTATTTTTGCGGTCAAATCGGCTCGTGCAGATGTTCCTGCCCAGCGTGGTAGATGGGCAGGGTGATGGTAACGGTGGTACCCTGCCCCAACGTTGAGGTGATATCCGCCGTACCGCCCAGTGCTTTGGTGATCTCATCCACCACCGCCAGGCCGATGCCGGAACCACGCACGGCGTTTTTGGCTTTGAAGAATTTCATCTTTACGTTTTGCAGGTCATCCGGCGCAATGCCGCGGCCCTGGTCCCGGATGCTGGCCGTTACGGTGGTGGCGGTGCGGGTCAGAGTAAAGAAAATGGTTCCTTCCGGCGGCGAATATTTGATGGCGTTATCAAATACGTTGACAAACACCTGGCGCAGGCGGGCGGGGTCTGCCCAAACGGGATACGGCTCCGGCGGTTCGTCATACACAAGGTGCAGCCCCTCCTGCCGGATGCGGGCTTCCACAAACAGGGCAGCGTCGGTGGCTTCGGCCACAAAATCCAGCACCTCGCAGTTCAGCTTGATGCCGTTTTGCAGGCGGGAAAAATCCAGCAGTTCCTCCACCATATCATACAGGCGGTCGGTCTCACTGCGGATAATGGTAATACCCTTGCGGTAGTTTTCGTCATCGGGGTCACGGATGTTCGCGATGGTTTCCACCCAGCCTTTGATGCTGGTCAGCGGAGTGCGCAGTTCGTGGCTGACAGAGGAGATGAACTCGTTTTTCATCCGTTCCGTTTTTGTCAGGTCCTCGGCCATCTGGTTGATGGCTTTGCACAGGCGGCCGATCTCATCGTCATACGGGGCATCCGGCAGGCGGGTGGTCAAATCGCCGTGGGCAATGCGATTGGCGGTGGCTTCCACCTGGCCCAGCGGCCGCACAATGGTGCGGATAAAAAACAGGCCGCTGAACACCGCAAACCCCAGCACCACCGCCGCCACGCCGAACGAAACCATCAGCGTGCTGTACCACTGGCGGTCCACCAGCGTCAGGCTGGTAACAAGGCGCATGGCCGTCACATTGCCCGCCGCATAAGGCACCAGGCTGGTAACAGCCATCACGTGTTCGCCGTCCGCTGTGCGGAAAGTGACCATGCCGCTGCCGGTGGAGCCGGTGACAGCCTGATAAAAATCCCTGCCCTCGCTCAGCAGATTCTTGTTCATGGTGCCGCTGGAGGTTGCCAGCACCACGCCGGAGGAATCCAACAGCATGAACTCGAACTTATCTTTTTCATCAAACTGTTCCACCGTGCGGCGCAGGGACTGGCTGCGGCTTTCAGACGTTGCCTGGCTGCTGCCGGCGGTGCCGGTTGCCTGCAAACGTCCCTCCACGGTGGAAAACCGCGCCTGCATGGCACGCTGCACCCCGCCGTACAAATTCTGGTGGCTGTAATACAAAAACAGCCCCAGCGCCGCAGCCAGGATGCAAATGGTAATCAGCAGGCTGCCGCGCAGCCAGCGGCGGGTAATGCTCTGCACAGGCGGCAGCCCCCTTTCCATAAAAATGCGGTAATTATGCGTTCCAGCGGTAGCCATAGCCCCAGACGGTCAAAATGTGCTGGGGGCTGCTGGGTTCATCTTCCACTTTCATGCGCAGGCGGCGGATGTTGACATCCACGATCTTGACATCGCCGAAATACCCCTTGCCCCAAACGCCTTCCAGGATCTTTTCGCGCACCAGGGCAGTGCCGGGGTTGCGGAAAAACAGCTCCATGATCTGAAATTCCACCTGGGTCAGGTCAATGGGCTTGCCGGATTTGTACAGCACGCGGCTTTTTTCATCCAGCACAAAGGGGCCGCTGACCAGCTGATCCGGCTCGGAGCCTGCCTGTTCATCGTCCGCAGTGGCGCTGCGGCGCACTCGGCGGGCCAGCGCTTCCACGCGGGCCATCAGCTCCGACACCGAGAACGGCTTGGTGATGTAATCATCCGCGCCGATGGAAAGGCCGCGGATCTTATCGCTCTCCTGCCCTTTGGCGGACGCCATAATAATACCGATGTACGGGTCGCCGTGGCGGATGGTTTCGCACAGCGAAAACCCATCCATGCCCGGCAGCATGATATCCAGCAGCGCTACATCGCAGGGGGGATTTTTCTGGATCAACTCCAGCGCACGTTCCGCGCTGGGGGCTTCCAATACTTCCCAGCCTGTCATTTTCAGGTTCAGTGCCACAAGTTCGCGGATGCTGGCTTCGTCTTCTACGACCAGAATACGTTTCATTGTTTTTCCTTTCCCGGTCGGGATTCTGTTTCCCGCCGCCTGATTGTTATGGCGCACCGCCCGCAGATAGACATGCGCGTTTTACCGTATATTTTTAGGGCAATACCGCATAATTCTAAGTGCCGATACGGCGAGCGAGGTGCGGC
>OLOC01000949.1_pt1 | contig 19020 bp, 9 predicted proteins | sample 1643111 | NCBI WGS metagenome assembly OLOC01 (sample SAMEA3136633, study PRJEB25190) | human gut metagenome
TCCAGATGGTCTGAAGGGGGAAGAAATTCCGATTGCAGCTCAGGTGGTTTCTGTTGCAGATGTATATGATGCACTGACAAGCGAGCGTGTTTATAAGAAAGCATTTTCCCATGAGAAGGCTATGGAGATGATCCTGGCCGGTGAGTGCGGAACCTTCAATCCGCTGCTGCTGGAGTGCTTGCAGGATATTCAGGGCCGTATCCAGGAGGAAATGAAGCGGGCAGAAGAGCAGCCTATGCTTGTACAGAATTCTTATGTGGGGAAGATGATCGAGACGGTGCAGTAGGCAAGGCTTATTATAATGTAATATATTGAGGTATTGTTCGACGAATTATTTTGGGTAAAAATCGCGAACAGCAGCATTTGCAGGTCGGGGGACCTGCGGGAGTGGGGGTAAGTTTTACTTTATGAAAAAGAAAATTCTTACACTGGCGGCAGTGGTAACACTGCCGTTTATTCTTCTTGTGATGTATCTTCTTGCCTCGATGGCAAGTTACAGCAATACTTATGATGAGATCGTAAGCAACATGACTGTAGCGAATAATTACAATCTGAATTTCAAGGAAGAGATGGACGAGAGCCTGTATAAGCTGGTTGTTGGCTACGTCACTCTGGATACCATCGAAACAGACAAAAGTCTTAAGAATCCATATACTTTAATAGATGAATTACGCAGCGAATTTACCAGACTGACAGCCATTACCACAGAATCTGAGAGCAAGCTGTGGCTGGAGAGTCTTCTTCGCAATATTGATACCCTGGAAAAAAGGGTGGACGATATTGTGGACAGTATTTCTGCCGGGGGCAGATACAATGAGAATATTGAGAAGCTGGACAATAATATTTACATTCTGACGGAACTGATCCAGGATGATATCCAGTATTATATCTATTATCAGACACGTTATATGGACAAGGTCACAGATACCCTGCAGGATCAGATCGGGCGGTTTATGGTGGTGTGCAGTGTGCTGATCGGCGTGCTGATCATTGTGGTTGCAGTCAGTGCGGTGATGATCGTTTCCGGTATTATACAGCCCATCAGTCAGCTGAACCAGGCTACGGAGAAGATTGCCCAGGGTGATTTCAATGCCAGAGCCCAGGCGGATTCCGATGATGAGGTGGCTGAGCTTGCAGTGAGCTTTAACAAAATGGCAGGAAGCATGCAGTCTCTGATCGATAAGGTGAAGGAAGACGAGCGGAAAATGCGAAAAGCAGATCTGCGCCTTCTTCAGGAGCAGATTCAGCCTCATTTTCTTTATAATACGCTGGACACCATTGTGTGGCTGATCGAGTCCAATGAGCCGGACGAAGCGGTGACCATGGTTGTTACACTGTCGGACTTTTTCCGTGAAATCCTCAGCAAAGGGAAGGAATTTATTTCCATTAAGGAAGAAGAAAAACACATCAGCAGTTACCTCCAGATTCAGGAGATGCGTTATCGGGATATTCTGGAATATGACATTCAGCTGGATCAGGTGATTTATAAATATCAGATTCTGAAACTGACCCTTCAGCCAGTGGTGGAGAATGCACTTTACCATGGAATCAAATATAAACGTGCCAAAGGCTGTATTCACATTCACGGAGAAAAAGAGGGCGATATTATCCGTCTGACTGTCCGGGATGATGGTGTGGGCATGGATGAGGAAGAGCTTGAACAGCTTCGCCAGCAGATTGAGAAGCCCTGCCAGGAGACGGAGAAGGGCTTTGGTCTGGCAAATGTAAATGAGCGTATCCACATGTATTTCGGACCGGAGTATGGAATGAAGATCCAGTCACAGAAGGGCAAGGGAACTACAGTGGAGATTGTGATCCCGGCTATTCTGGAAGCTCCGGTGGAGAAAACAGGGAATGATACAGCAAAAGCGGTTGAAGGCGGCAACAGCGTGAATTCTGACGCAAATAAAAAAATAGAAAATAATCCGAAACAGCAGAATGCCAATAAGATAATTGAGGGTGGACAGCCACAGCAGGAGGAGACAGGCGTATGAGACAGTTTATAAGAAAAAATATCTGGGCTGTGGCGCCGGTTGTGCTTGTGCTTATGGCACTGGCCCTTCTGGGAAGCCCTTTGAGCAGTAAAGTGCAGGAAACTCCTGCGGAGGACGATAATCTGATCGTAGTAGGTGTTGCCCAGGTGGGAAGCGAATCTGTATGGCGAAGTGCCCACACTCAGTCCATTCAGGACGCTTTCACCAGGGCAAACGGCTACATGCTGATTTTTGACAATGCCAGACAGAAGCAGGCCAATCAGATCAAGGCCATCCGAAGCTTTATTTCCCAGCAGGTGGATTATATCGTACTTTCTCCTATTGAGGAATCTGGATGGGACACTGTGCTTCAGGAGGCGAAGGATGCCGGGATTCCGGTAATTCTCATAGATCGTAAGGTTTCTGTGGATGATGACTCCCTCTATGCTTCCTGGGTTGGTTCCGATTTTGTCCGCGAAGGACAGGATGCTGGTTACTGGCTTGAGGATTACATGAAAAAGCAGGGCAGGGAAGATGACGAAGTTAACATTGTAGTGCTGAAAGGAACCAAAGGCGCCTCCGCCACCATCGGCAGAACCCGTGGGTTCAATGAAGTGGCAAAGGTGCAGCGCAATTGGAATATTTTGCAGCAGGTAGACGGAGAATTTACCACAGCAAAAGGAAAAGAAGAGATGGCAAGGCTTCTGGATCAGTATGAGGACATAGATGTGGTGGTTTCACAGAACGATGACATGACTTTTGGTGCTCTTGAAGCCATCAGAGAAGCAGGAAAAACTGCAGGAGTGAACGGCGATATTACGGTAATTTCCTTTGATGCGGTGGATGCGGGCGTGGAGCTGGTGAGAAATGGGGAGATCAACATTGATGTCCAGTGTAATCCTGACCAGGGAAAATACGTGGAGCAGATCATTCAGGATATGGAAGCTGGCAAAGAAATAGAGAAAGCATATTATGTTCCGGAGCGGGTGTATACCCAGGAGAACGTTGGGGAGGAAGAAAATGTTACGGAAGGTATTTCTGGTTGAAGATGAGACGGTGATCCGCGAAGGGCTCAGGGACAGGATTCCCTGGGATCAGTTCGGATACCGTTTTGTAGGAGAAGCAGCAGACGGGGAAATGGCTTTGCCCCTGATCCGTAAGACGAAGCCGGATGTATTGATCACGGATATTAAAATGCCTTTTATGGATGGGCTTTCCTTAAGTAAAATTGTGAGCAAAGAATTTCCGCGGATGAAGATTATTATTATCAGTGGTTATGATGATTTTGAATATGCGAGACAGGCAATTGAAGTTGGTGTTGACCAGTATCTTCTGAAGCCGGTTACCAGAATGAAGCTGAAAAATGTACTTCTTGAACTGAAAGATAAGATCGAGCAGGATCAGGAGCAGGAGGACTACCGCACCCAGTTCCAGAATGAGATCCAGGAGTATGAGCAGTTTTCCAGACGGCGTTTTATGGAGAAAATTCTGGAGGGCGAGCTGTCGGTTAAGGAGATTTATGATGAGGCAGAGCGTCAGTCCATAGAAATTACGGCAGCAGGATATAATCTGCTTTTCCTGTATTTACAGGAGAAAAATAAGGACAAGATGGCAGGTTTTCTTCGGAAACAGGATGAAGTGCTTCATTATTTTCTCCGCTATCCCCAGTATCTGCTTTTCCGCTGGAATGTAAACAGTTATGGAGTTCTGGTAAAGGGGGAATTGTCCCGGCTTCCAGAGCTGACAGATAATTGCGTGGAGTATGTGAAACGGGCCTGCGAAGGGGAAGAGCAGATGGACTGGTATGTGGCGGTAGGAAAACCAGTGGAGAGATTGAGCCTGCTTTCCCAGTGTTATCAGAGCGTGAATCATTATTTTGCATATCGTTTTATGGTGCCGGGGCTTCATGTGCTTACAGAAGAAACTTTGGAAAGTTATGTAAACTCGCAGGGGGAGAACCGGCTGGCAGCAGTGGATTCTTCACAGCTGAATCCTGAGATCATCAAGGATTTTCTCACAAAAGGAAGCAGCAGTGAGATTCAGGAGTTCGTTCAGGGATATCTGGGTGGAATGAGTAAGGCACTGGAGTCCAGAATGTTCCGGGATTATGTGGTGCTTCATATTCGGTTTACAACTATTATGTATCTGGAATCCATTGGTGTGGAAAAAGAGGGTTATACAGAACGGATCGAGGGAAAATATCAGGATACCAGTATCAAGGCATCGCAGGTGGCAGGGTATTGTGTGGACATTCTTCAGAGTGCCATTGATATCAGGGATGAGAAGAATGAGTCTCAGGGCAACAGTGCCATGAGGAAGGTGCTGGATTATATTGATGAGAATTACTATAAAGAGACCATTTCCCTGAATGAAGTAGCGGATGCGGTAAATATGAGTGCCAACTATTTAAGCGCAATTTTCAGCCAGAATATGCAGAAGACTTTTGTAGAGTATATTACCTGCAAACGTGTTGACAGAGCGAAAAAACTCCTGCGCGAGACGGACAAGTCGTCCGGAGAGATCGCACAGGAGGTGGGATATAAGGATCCCCATTATTTTAGTTATGTGTTTAAGAAAAAATCCGGGTGCAGCCCAAGGGAATATCGGAGTAAGGGGCCTGCATGATATTCAAAATTAATTATGTGATTTCGGCAGTGACAACTGCCATGGGACTTCCTGTGAAGAGACAGGGAGTCCTTTTAATTTGTTTATGCTCATATGGGCGGCCAGAGTACCAGGCTGGTGTGCGGAATGGGTCAGTGTTGTGGCGCGGAGCAGACCAGATGTGGTAAGATAACTGGTATTGAAGGCGGCTAGTGCTATTGTGGTTTCGAAACTATGACCGGTGGAGGTAGCTTTGAATCCAGTGTTTTGAAGAGAGGATGAAAGGGGAGCATGAGTTGCTATCCTTTTCTCCTGTCCAAGCGACAGCTCTTCCCATAACAGCCATGCAATAAAGTCATCCTCACAAATAAAAGCAGTGCAGTCGGGGGTGATTCGTTCCAGAAATTTTTTCAGGAAGCTGATATCCCGGCTCTGACGGAAATCATCCAGCTCCTGTATGGTATACCAGCAGATGTTGCGGTCTGGTACAGTCAGCCCCTGGTTTTGCATGGCATCCAGAAAGCCCTGGTATCGCTCAAGTCCCCGCTGATCGTCCATCTGGAAAATACCGGCGATAGAAGAGTGGCCTTTTTCCACAAGACTTTGCACCAGAAGACCAGCCCCATATAGATTATCTTCATAGATTACTGGAATCTGAGACAACTGGGGATAAGCACATCCCAGGAACAAAATGAAAGTTCCCCTTTGTATCAGCCTTTGATAAAGCTCTGTATTAGGTGATGGTAAGGCGCTTTTTACAGGCTCCACAATAAGCGCCCGCAGCGGACTTTTCAAAAGAAACTGAAGGATTTGCCGTTCCTGGTCCACGTGATTGTGAGTGGGGTAAACCTTGCAGGAAAATCCCTCCGCAGCCAGCGTCACACGAATATCATTTATCAGTGCAGGATATTCATATTGCTGTTCATCTGGAATCAGAATTCCAACTATATTCTGGTCTTCCAGGCTGGAAAGCCCGGTAATGTAAGCTCCGCTCCCTTTAATGCGGCGGATTTCCCGCTCATCTTCAAGAACCGCCAGCGCAGCCCGGACCGTTTGTCGGCTGACACGGTATCTGGCAGCCAGCTCCTGTTCGGTGGGAAGTTTGTTGATTCCCTTTTGAATAGAATCTGAAATGATTTCTCTTAGCTGTTCAACCAGCCATTTATATTTGATCGCCATATATTTTAGTTCCTCTTTCTTAGGTTAGAGCGTGTTTGAAAAAGCATTCCTGCAATCTGCCGCGCCACTCTGGTTTTTTTATTTTGCTGAGATAGTTATTTCATAAAATTTTCACATGAATTATTTATGATTTCCCAATAAACCTTCTGCTTTTTCACTTTTAAAACCCAAAATATTATACCTTTTTTCAAATGATCAAACCTTCTTTTCCCAGCTTAGACAGTTTGCCAAATCGAAAAACATAGAAAAAGGTGTAATATTTTTCACAAAATCATAAGAAAACAAACTTTCTAAATGAGAAATCATAAAATATCACCCCTTTTCCTGCCTGAAGTCCATTATAATATAAATTTGTCTGCATTTCACTATGAAAACTAACAAATTTGTATTGTTTGAACTGACGAAACAACCAAAAGACGGGAAGACAATATTGAAATTTATGTTGATTTTCGCTAAATTATAGACATCAAGAAGAACACGGATTCAAAGAACGGACGGAAAGCTGAGACAGCAAACGGATCAGTGTTGAACGAGAAACCAATGGCAGGCGCGACCTGCAAAAGTATTTTTTCTAAAAGAAAGAGAGGAATAATCACTATGAAAAAGAAATTAGCAGTTATGGCACTCGCAGCAGCAACACTCAGCATGATGGCTATGCCGGTTTACGCTGACGATCTGGTAACAGTTGGATACGCTCAGGTTGGACATGAATCAGACTGGCGTACAGCAAACACCCAGAACTATCAGGACGTTTTCTCAGAGGACGCTGGATACAGCCTTGACCTTGTAGACTGCGATAATGACAATGCTGCACAGCTTGAGGCAGTTCGTACATTTATTAGTAAAGATATGGATTACATCGTAATCGCTCCGATCCAGTCCGCTGGCTGGGACACCGTTCTTCAGGAAGCACAGGATGCAGGAATCCCTGTAATCATCGCAGACCGTGAGATCGAAGCAAGCGACGACTTATATGATGCATGGGTTGGAACAAACACAACAAACGAAGGTATCACAGCTGGTAACTGGTTAGCTGAGTACCTTGGCGATAAAGACGCGAACATTCTTGTAATCGAAGGTTCCGTAGGAGCTTCCGCGGCACTTGGACGTACAGAAGGATTCAATCAGGTAGCTGGCGAGCATGATAACTGGAAGATTCTTGATTCTCAGTCCGGTGACTTTACACAGGCTGGTGGCCAGGAAGTTATGGAGTCCTTCATCAAATCCTACGAGGGACAGTTCAATGTAGTTGTCTGCCAGAATGATAACGAAGCATACGGCGCAATGGATGCAATGGATGCAGCAGGTATCACCTATGGTGTTGATGGCGATGTAACTCTTATTTCCTTCGATGCAACACACGATGGACTTCAGTATACATTAGATGGAAAGATCAACTGTGATGTTGAGTGTAACCCGATCCAGGCTGAGGTTGTTAAGGGCGTAATCGAGAAAATGCAGGCAGGCGAAGAATTTGAGAAGACAACACTTGTTGAGGATCAGGCATTCGTAGCACCTGGAATTGAGAGCGAGTATGCTACAACTATGACAGATGAAGTTCTGGCTGGACGTGCTTACTAATCAGAAAAATCAATCGGAGAGTGTGAAAACAGCAGAGCTGTGAAACAATCCGTAAACATCGAAATTGGTTATCAGCAAGCAGCTGAAAACCGATAAAGATGAACGAATAGGGGAGGAAAGTCCCAATGCGGATTTTCTTCCCCTTAATTTTCGCGAGCAACGAGGAGAATGAAAAATGAAGTTGATAACGGGAAGGGAGGAATCGCGTTGGAGGCAGGAGTAGTATTGAAAATGCAGGGAATCTGCATGACATTCCCAGGTGTAAAAGCACTGGAAGGCGTGGATCTGACATTGAAAAAAGGTGAAATCCGAGCGCTGATGGGAGAGAATGGCGCGGGTAAATCCACATTGATCAAGTGCCTGACCGGCGTAAATAAATTTGAGGCTGGAGAGATTTATCTGGAAGGATTTGATCATCCCATCGTAAATAAAGATACCATGGACGCCCAGAAGAAGGGCATTTCTACTGTATATCAGGAAGTAAACCTCTGTCCAAACCTTTCGGTGGCAGAGAATCTTTACATAGGCCGTGAGCCGCTGACAAAGCTTGGAACGGTCAACAGAAAGGCAATGAACCGTCAGGCAGCTGCCCTTATGAAACAGCTGGAGCTTGACGTTGATGTAACACGTAATCTTGAAGAATATTCACTGGCATTGCAGCAGATGATTGCAATTGCCCGTGCTGTAGATATGGACTGTAAGGTGCTCATTCTGGATGAGCCAACTTCTTCACTGGATGACCGTGAAGTAGAAAAGCTTTTTACCATGATGCGCAGACTGAAGGAGAAAGGTGTAGGAATCATATTTGTTACCCATTTCCTGGAACAGGTTTATGCGGTATGTGACGGAATCACTGTTCTTCGAAATGGTCAGCTGGTTGGCGAGTATGAGATCGCAGATCTTCCGAGAGTGAAGCTGGTAGCGGCTATGATGGGAAAAGATTTCGACGATCTTGCTTCCATTAAACCGGAGATCACAGGAGATAAGAGAAAAGAGCCGATGGTAATCGAAGCCCGTGGCTTAAGCCACGCAGGAACCATCAAACCATTTGACCTTGATATCCACAAAGGAGAGGTTATTGGACTTACCGGACTTCTTGGAAGCGGACGAAGCGAACTGGCACGTACTATTTACGGTGCTGACCGCGCCCAGACTGGTACTTTGAAAGTAAAAGGCAAGGAAGTTAAGGTGAAAAATCCTATTGATGCCATGCATCTTGGAATGGGACTTCTTCCTGATGACCGTAAAGCGGAGGGAATTGTTGCAGATCTGTCCGTAAGAGAAAATATCATCCTTGCAATTCAGGCAAAACAGGGCATTCTGAAAAAGATTCCTATGGCAAAACAGTGTGAGATTGCAGACAAGTATATCGATCTTCTCCAGATCAAATGCGCAAGCCGTGAGACTCTGATCAAGCAGCTTTCCGGTGGAAACCAGCAGAAGGTTATCCTCGCAAGATGGCTTGCAACAAACCCGGATTTCCTGATCCTGGACGAGCCTACCCGAGGAATCGATATCGGTACCAAGACAGAAATCCAGAAGCTGGTTCTGAAGCTTGCAGATGAAGGAAAGAGTCTGATCTTCATTTCCTCTGAGATCGAGGAAATGCTCCGTACCTGCAACCGTATGGCAGTTCTCCGTGACGGTCAGAAGGTTGGAGAGATTGATGAGGCAGATATGAACCAGATGAACGTAATGAAAGCAATCGCAGGAGGTGAGCAGTAATGGGTAATTTCAAAAAACTGGCGCAGAAACGTCTGTTCCTTCCGGTTTTCAGTATGATCCTGGTCATGCTGATCAATGTAGTATATGATATTGCAACAGGAAGTGCACCGCTTTCCTTCTTTATGATTTCCATTAAGAATGGTGTACTTTACGGACGTCTGATCGACATCCTGAACCGTGGAAGTGAAATCGCCATCCTGGCAATCGGTATGACACTTGTTGTATCTGCTTCCGGCGGTACTGATATTTCCGTTGGTTCTGTAATGAGTCTTTACGCAGGTGTCTGCTGTATGATTCTTGCAGGATACGGAAATGTAAATGTACAGGAATATGCGCATCCGTTGCTGGTTGGCATTGGAGCCGGACTTCTTGTCACTTTGATTTGTGGTGTTTTTAACGGATTTCTGGTTGCTTATATGAATATTCAGCCTATGGTCGCTACCCTGATCCTATGGTCGGCAGGACGTGCAGTGGGACTTCTTCTTTGCAACAGCCAGATCGTTTATGTGCGTGTTCCGTCCTTCCAGAAGCTTGGTGCTTACTGCGGAATCATTCCAACACCGATCATTGTGGCAGCTGTGTGTGTGGCAATTGCTTCTATTGTACTTCGCTACACAGCACTTGGAACTTACATCCAGAGTGTTGGTATTAACAAAAAAGCTTCCCGTATCGCAGGCTTTAATTCCGCAAAGATCATCCTTATGTGCTATGCAATCTGCGGTCTTTGTGCAGGTCTTGCAGGTATGGTTGCAACCTCCAGAATCTATTCAGCAGATACCAATAACATCGGTCTGAACATGGAGCTGGATGCAATTCTTTCTGTAGCACTTGGCGGCAACAGCCTTGGCGGCGGTAAGTTTTCCCTGGCAGGTTCCATCATCGGAGCGTACACTATTCAGGCGATTACCACAACTCTGTATGCACTTGGTGTTTCTTCTGCACAGGCACCGGTATTTAAGGCAATCGTAGTTATTATTATCGTAGTAATTCAGGCTGAGCCAGCCAAAGCCTTCTTTAAGAAGCTGACAAAGAAATCCGGAAAGGAGGCAGCTCGGGCATGAAAAAGAAAAAAATAAACAGCAATAACCTGTTGCTGCTGATCACCATTGTATTATTCTTTGTAATGTATGCTGCAGGATGTATCGTATATGCGGACAAAGGCTTTACCCGTTTCCAGACATTTCTGAACATCCTGATCAACAATGCAGGTCTGATCTGCATCACAGCTGGTATGACATGCGTTATGCTTACTGGCGGTATTGATATTTCCGTAGGTTCCCTGGTTGCTATGGACTGTATGATCCTGGCAGTGGGAATCGAGCAGTGGGGATGGTCCAGCCCGGTACTTATGCTTCTGATTCTTGCAATTGGCATTATATTTGGTATTGTTCAGGGCTTCTGTATTTCCTACCTGGAAATCCAGCCTTTCATCGTTACTATGGCAGGAATGTTCTTTGCCAGAGGTATGACAGCCGTGATCTGTAAAGAGCAGGTAAGTATTGTTTCTGACAAGATTTTTACCACTCTTTCCAGCTTTAAGATTTCCCTTCCATTTGGAGGGTATCTGAACAAAAAGGGAATCATGCAGTTTCCATACCTTCGTGTAACTGTTGTAGTTGCATTGATCGTAGTTCTTGCTATTTATCTGATGCTGAAATACACACGCTTCGGCCGCAGTATTTACGCAGTAGGTGGCAATCAGCAGTCTGCAACCCTGATGGGACTTGATGTTAAGAAAACACAGATGAAAGCATATATTCTTTCCAGTTTCCTTACTTCCATCGGCGGAATCTGCTACTGTCTGAATACCATGGCAGGTACTACCACCCAGGCAACCGGCCTTGAAATGGACGCTATTTCCTCCGCAGTCATCGGTGGTACACTTCTTACCGGTGGTGTAGGAAATGTACTTGGTTCCTTGTTTGGTGTATTGATCAATGGTACGATTTCTACTTTGGTTAAAACCAATGGAAAACTGATCAGCTCCTGGTCCAACATTGTAACAGCAATCCTGCTGTGCTTCTTCATTGTACTTCAGAGTGTATTTGCACTGGTAAAGGAGCGGAAGAGCAAATAAAAATTGAATAAAGAATGAAATGAGACAGGCGGGTACATGATTGAAATGTGTATCTGTCTGTTTTGTTTTGGGCATAATGGAAGAATGGGTAACATACAAATTAGTTAATTGCAATTTACTATATTACGATTTAGTCAATTACGATTTGGTAAATCGTAATTGACTAAATTAAAAGGCTATGATAAAATATCTTTATAAGGGAGGGGGCACACATATGTTTATAGGAAGAGAGCGAGATTTGGCGGCCTTGAATCGTTTATATACATCTGGGAAATTTGAATTTGCAGTTATATATGGCCGTCGCCGTGTGGGGAAGACTGCTCTTATCAGTGAATTTATTAAGGACAAGAAGTCTATCTACTTCATGGGGGTAGAAAGCAATGAGAAACAGAATCTTGAGAACTTTAGCAAGAATATTATAGAATATGGTTCTGGAATCGTGGCAGATACTTCTTTTGCATCTTTCCAATCTGCATTGGAATATGTATTTAAGCTGGGTGAGAGTGAACGGCTGGTTCTTGCCATAGATGAATATCCGTATGTAGCGCGCGCTTCTGAGAGTCTGGCATCTACTTTGCAAATGTTGATTGATAAATATAAGGATGACTCTAAGCTGATGCTTATTTTATGTGGTTCCTCTATGTCATATATGGAAGATCATGTGTTGGCCTATAAAGCACCGTTATATGGCAGGCGTACCGCGCAGATGAAAATACTTCCTTTTGACTTTGAAGATACCTGCAATTATTTAAAAGCATTCTCTGATATGGATAAGGCACTGCTTTATGGTATGGTAGGCGGTACACCCCAGTATTTGTTACAGATTCGGAGTGATTTAAGCGTAGAAGAGAATATTAAGAATACTTTTTTGAATCCCACATCTTCTTTATTTGAAGAGCCAGAGAATCTCCTGAAGCAGGAGGTACGTGAGCCTGCACTGTATAATGCGATTATTACGGCCATCGCCACCGGATATTCAAGATTGTCTGAGATTTCCACGAAGGTAGGTGAGAATACGGGTACATGCTCCACATATCTGAAGAATCTCATATCCCTTGGTCTGGTTGAGAAGGAGAATCCTTATGGTGAAGCGAATTCCAAGAAGTCTATTTATAAAATTGCGGATAATCTTTTCCGCTTCTGGTATCGATTTGTTCCAGAGAACAGCTCTATCATAGCCCGAGGGGCAACCGATCTGGCATACAGCAGGATTGAGTCACATTTATCCGAGTATATGGGACTTGTATTTGAGGAAATCTGTCGACAGTATCTTTGGAAATTATTGTTGACCGGAGAGTGTCCGGTAGAATTTTCAGAGCTGGGGTGCTGGTGGGGAAATGACCCGAGAACAAGAAGCCAGTCAGAAATTGATATTATGGGAGAAGCAGATAAAAATACAGCTCTATTTGGCGAGTGTAAATGGACAAATGAAAAGGTGGACCTGGGCGTTCTGGAAACTCTTGTGGCGCGCAGCCAGTTGTTCCATTATCCCAGGACGTATCTGTATCTTTTTTCAAAAAGCGGATTCACAAAGGGGTGCACGGATGAGGCACAGAAGATTGGAAATGTGAAGCTGGTGACGTTTGAGGATATTATGGAAGTTTTGGGGAGAAAGTCGTAGCAGGAAATGCCCTGTGCTTGAAGCTGAAAGTGGTTACTATAAAAAGTAAACCATTGGATTCAGGCATCAGGGCATTTACCATATAGAAATTTATTCTTCCTGTCCCAATTTCACAAAAATCGGTTCATGCTTCATAGCCGGAATAATTTTTTCCATCATATCTTTCATATTAATTTTCAGGCTGGATGTGTTAATACAAGGGTGACAGCCGATGTAAGGTTCCTTCAGGAGGTCTTCATCAATAAGCAGCTGCACATGATTTTCCTTATCGTTCATAAGCCCAAGTATACTGACAGAACCAGGTGTAATATCAAGGAATTTCTCCATATAAGTTTCATTGCCGAAGGAAAGTCTGGCAACGCCAAGCTGGGAAGATACTTCCTTTGTCTTAAACTTCTTGTCGCCTGGCAGGAGCAGCAGATAGAAGTTCGTTTCCTGGCGGTTGCAGAGAAACAGGTTTTTGCAGATTACTGCATCAAGCACTTTATCCACATCTTTACAAGCTTCAATGGTCATCAGAGTTTCATGGTCAATCCTCTGATAAGGCACCTGAAGTGCATCAAGAAAATCATAAGTACGTATCTCTTTTTCAAGTCTGCCCGTGGTATCTGCGGGACGTCCGTTTTCAAGCTTTAATTCCATGGTGTTCTCCTTATGTATTCCCCCACAGGGGCTTTTTTTGTCAAATATCTGGGGAATATTGTAGCATTGAGCGTTTTTCTTGTAAAGTGGAGGATGTTCTCCCACAAATTGTGATGCACATCTTTTAGAAAACATTTTTCAAATATATTCCAGAATAGCGATGAATATTTCGGAAAATATGTGCATATATAAGTTCGGAGGCGGATATCTGTCCTTAGTTACGAATATAGGATGCACATTTTCGTGAATTTTTGTGCATTTCGTTCCCTAAGCGTGCAGTTCATTCCCTGAAATCAGGATAGTGGAAAAGGAGGTGCTATAATTGGAACATAGTAGAGATTTAGCCGTATGGCTCACAGTGCCATATAGGCTGGAGCCTGTTTGAAAAATCATTCCCGTAATCCTTGCAGAAAGTCTTTTTCAAGCACGCTCCGGAGCATCCGGTGAAGGACCGTAAATGTTCACTGGATCTCAAATGTTTTAATGTTATTGTTCGCTTTAGATTATACAAAACGTTATCAGTGGACAGTAACTGTTAAGCAACTGCCAACAAAAAAAGGTTGCGAAAAGGAGGAAGCATTATGAGGAAAAAGCAGTTTTTACAGTTCAGGAGAGCGATGGCAACGTTGCTGGCTGTAGCAATGATCGGGCAGAATACAGTGATGACCACCGCTGAGAATTATGTGGCTGATAATACAGCTGTGGTTGCAGAAGAGCAGGCTCAGGAGCCGGAGGTTCAGGTTGAAGAGTCTGCATCACCGGCAGTTCAGGAATCGGCACCGGCTGCAGAAACACCAGCGGAACCGGCAGCGCAGGCAGTGGCAGAAACGCCAGCGGAACCGGCTGGTCAGAAAGTGGAAGAGACACCAGTGGAACCGGCGGATCAGACAGTGGCAGAAACGCCAGAGACTCCGGCTGAGCAGGAACCGTCAGTTTCAGCAGAAACTTCTTCAGGTAGTGCATCTCAGGAACCAGCAGCAGATGCGGATAAAGCATCAGCAGCTGAAGCAGAAAGCGATGGAAATACAGTTCCTGCAGAGAATCTGTCCCCAGAGTTGGGAAAGGAGGTTCTCTATCGTATAACTTTCAATGGAGATGCAGCAGCTCACGGAACGATTCAAGTGAAAGGGGAAACTGCTCCTGTAGATGTTGTTTCTTATAATAAAGAAGTGAAGGAAAATGAGAAATTTGAATTTTCCATCACAGCAGCACAGGGATACGAAACGGAGCGGGTTACTCTTGAAGCAGACGATACCCAGCTTGTTAAAAACGCAGAAGGATTCTATGAAATTCCGGCTGTAACCAAGGCTGAAAATATCCTGGTTACATACAAAGAGATTCCACAGGAGCCTGCTGCGAATACAGGAAGTACAGAAGAATCGGAAGAAGAAACGGTAGAAGAACCCATTGAGGAAAACACAGACGAATTGGAAATGCCTGTATTTGATTATTCAGGTTCCTGTGCTGGTGTTACCGCTGCAATCTATGCAGAAGAAGGTGTACTGCCAGAAGGAACTACCGTGGAACTGGCACCTTTATCCGATGCTCAGATTGCAGCAGCAGTAAGCGCACTGGGATGTGAAGTATCTGACATTCTTGGTCTGGATATTACATTTATCTATAACGGCGAAGAAATTCAGCCTTCCGGAAATGTAGCAGTATCTTTTACAGCAGCAGAGATTGCAGACGTGGATGTAACTTCTGTTTATCACGTAGGCGATGACGGAGCAGTCAACGAAGTTGCAGCCAGTCAGGAGGGCAGCAGCCTGGGTTTTACTACAGATAGCTTTTCAGGCTATCTGGTAAATCTGGCAGGGCTGAATGGACAGCCGAGTGAAGCTGCAATTACTGGTAATAGCACTGTTGCTGTTGGCGAGACAATTACGTTAACAGGAAGGGGAAATAAAAAGGATTGTTCTTATAAACAAACGTGGAGTTCAAGTGATTCGGATACAGCAAAAATTTCTGATGGTAACGGCAAGAGGGCAAATGTAACTGGTATTAAGGAAGGAACAGTTATAATTACACATAACTATTGTGATAAAGATGCGAAGAAGCATTGGGAGCATACTGAAAGATCAGAAACTATTGAAGTAACCGTAACAGCACCTGTCTACGCAACTGAACTGTCACTTCCAGAAACGGTATCCGTTGAGAGAGGCAGCACAGTAACAATTACACCAACCAGTCTTAAACCTGAAAATGCTACTCTTACATGGAAATCCGATAATTCAGCAGTAGCAACAGTAGATAGTAAAGGTTTAGTTACAGGCAAGAAGCCTGGCACAGCTACAATTTCCGCACAGTCTGGAGATAAGATAGCTACTACAACTGTTACAGTTAAGGCAAAGAGCAATGGCAGCGCTACTGCAGGAAAAACCTGGAATAATGTTGAATTCTATTATCTGAAAACGCCTACATCTGATAAGAATTCGAACGAAACAAGTCAGTGGGGAACATGTTTAGGAATTGGAACGATAGATCTTACGGATGCAATTTGGGATAAAAATAACAAAAATACATTCGATAATGTTCCTGCAAGAGTTATATCCTGGCCAAAGGGTGGTACTGTTAATGGAAGTACTTATGATGTTAGTAAAAATTCGACTGCTTGGAATGAAATTCTGAGCTACTGGAAAGATCAGGTTCAGAAAAATTTAGGCATAAAAATTACGAATGACGATATAGAAAGCATTACACTTATACCGTACAAAATTTCAGATAATGCGACCTATCATGTAGATTGTACGATTGATATAAAATGTAAGCGGGTTGTAACTGCAAAATATTTCTTATGGGATGCAGGTACAAATGTAACTCAGTATGATCAAGTTTATGCTAAGAGCTTTGTTATAAACAAGGGTACGACACAACCAAGCGATAGTGACAAATTATCGTTGCCTTCAACGAAAACGGTTGATGGAAAGAATTACACATTGAAAGCATGGTACAGCAATCCGTCACTTCAAGGTGAAACAGTGACATTTCCATATTCAATTGGAGAATCTAATGTTAATTTTTATGCGAAATACGTTCGCTCAGATATTAAGTACACAGTAAATTATTATTGGAATGGTACGACAGAGAAAGTAGCGGATTCGGTAACAGGATTTGGTGGGGAACCTGGAAACGTTATAACCAAAACCCCAAAAATGATTAATGGCTATACACCAGTTTCTTACGAAAAGAAGCAGCTGGTTATCTCAGAAAACGGAACTAATGAAATTAATTTTTACTACTTTAAAAATGTAGAACTGACAGCAAACAGCGAAACTGCAACCTATGATGGAAAGGAGCATAGCGTTAGTGGTTACACAGGCGTTCCGGAAGGCGTAAGCTTCGCAGGCATTACGGTTGGTGCAACCGGAACGAATGCCGGAGAATATCCTGCAGCATTTGCAAAAGGTACTGTTGGAATGACCGATGGTACTGGAAAGTATATTGTATCGAAAGCGATAGATGGAAAGCTTGAAATCGGTAAGGCAGCCGTAACCTTAAAGAGTGCAACCCTGAGCAAGAAGTATGACGGGAACGCCCTTGTGAACGGGGACACGGCCCTTGAGATAGAGAGCGGGTTTGCAGAAGGAGAAGGTGCAACCTACAACTTTACCGGAAGCCAGACCGTAGTAGGAAGCAGCGCAAATGCATTCAGCTATGAACTGAACGGCAACACCAACATAGACAACTATGAGATCAGCAAGCAGGAGGGAACGCTGACCGTTACAAACCGCGAGGCGAAGTATGAGATAACGGTAAAGGCGAACAGCGCAACTGCAACCTATGACGGAAAAGAGCATGAAGCCGTTGGAGTGGAGACCTATGAGTTCACAGTGGAAGGGAACAGCTACACAGTCAGCGGGCTGAGTACGGAGGACCCGAAACAGAAGGACGCAGGAAGCTACACCAACAACATCACCGGAACCCCGGTGGTAACGGATAAAGAAGGAAACGTGGTAACCAGCGAGTTCGAGGTAAAGACCGAGAACGGAAGCCTTACCATCACCCCAAGACAGGTAAACCTTACCAGTGAAAGTGCAAGCAAGCCGTATGACGGAACGCCCCTGACCAGACCGAGTGTGACAGGAGGAGACGGATTTGTAGCAGGAGAGGTAACCGATATCCGTGCAACCGGAAGTGTTACCAATGTAAGTGAAGGTGAAGTAACCAATGCCATTACTTATGCAACAGGCGAGAAGTTTAATGCAGATAACTACAACATCACCAGGGAAGAGGGCAGGCTGAGCATCACAGCATCCCAGGAAAAGGTAACCGTAACCATCACCGGACATACAAATACGGAGAAGTATGACGGAACTCCTAAGAAAGCGGAAGGCTATGAGACAGCCATTGCCAGTGACAGTGGTCTGTACAAAGAGGCTGACTTCAGCTTCAGTGGAACTGCAGAAGTGGAGAAAACAGATGCAGCAGAAACTGCATACCCGATGGGCCTGGCAGCAGGGCAGTTTACAAATACGAACACGAACTTTGCAAACGTGGAATTCGTAGTAACGGACGGAGCCCTTACCATCACCCCAAGACAGGTAATCCTTACCAGTGCGACCGATGAAAAGGTCTACGACGGAACCCCGTTGACCAACCACAACGTAACCGTAAGCGGTGACGGTTTTGCAGCCGGTGAAGGTGCAGCCTACGAGGTAACCGGAACCCAGACCGATAAGGGAAGCAGCGATAATACTTTTACTTACAAGCTGAATGAGAATACCAAAGCTTCCAACTACAGCATTGAGCTTGCACCAGGAGAACTTACAGTAACACCAGTTACAGACAAAGTCATCGTAACCATCACAGAGCACAGCGCTTCCCTGAAATACAACGGAGCGGAACAATCTGTTACAGGTTATGACACAGCAATTGACAACACCCTCTATAAAGAAACTGATTTCACCTTCAGCGGAGATGCCACAGCGAAAGGAACTGACTTTGGTTCATATCCGATGAATCTGAAAGCAGAAGACTTTACAAACAAGAATAAAAACTTTGCAAATGTAGTATTTGAAATTGTAGACGGACAGCTTGAGATTACCAAACGAGATGTGGAACTGATCAGTGGTTCTGACGAGAAAGTTTACGACGGAACTCCGCTGACTAAGAATCACATTCTGATCGCAGGTGACCAGTTTGTTCCTGGAGAAGGCGCAGATTATGATGTAACCGGAAGCCAGACAAATGCAGGATCAAGTGATAATGAATTCACTTACAGACTGAACAGCAGCACCAAGGCAATCAACTACAATATCAAAACTACTCCGGGAACCCTTAAAGTAACCCCGGTTACAGATAACGTAATTGTCACCATTACCGAGCACAGTGGCAGCGCCAAATATGATGGCACTGAAAAAACAGTAACCGGTTATGACGTAGCAATAGACAATGAACTGTATACAGAAAATGACTTTGAATTCAGTGGAAAGGCAGAAGCAAAAGGAACAAATGCCGGCACCTATCCTATGGGTCTGAAAGAAGCACAGTTTACCAACAAGAACGAGAACTTTACGAGTGTCGTTTTTGTAGTAACTGACGGAAAACTTGAGATCAGCCCAAAACAGGTAACCCTTACCAGCGAAAGTGCAAGCAAGCCGTATGACGGAACGCCCCTG
>OLOC01000961.1_pt1 | contig 18894 bp, 19 predicted proteins | sample 1643111 | NCBI WGS metagenome assembly OLOC01 (sample SAMEA3136633, study PRJEB25190) | human gut metagenome
AGACCGGCTTGATGCAATGAACGCGCCCAATCCGGAGTTTCAGAAGTATCAGGTCGGCGTCCGCACAGGCAATGCTACGGCAAAGAAGATTTGGAACAAGTCTTCACTGACTACCATTCTGGATAATCCCCATTACGTCGGAGATACCGTTCTCGGACGGACGCTGAACGCCATCTACAAGGGCGTCAAGAATCAGCACATTGACCGTGAGGAATGGATTGTTTTTCCCAATACTCACGAGGCGATTATCTCCCGTGAGGACTTCCAGAAGGTACGAGAAATGCGGAACGCTGCTGCAAGGACAAGGGTTGAGAAGATGGAGCGCACGGAAGAAATCCGCGCTACGCTGATCAATCTCTTTGAAGGCAAAATCGTCTGCGCAGACTGCGGCAAAAAGCTCTACTTCCATCGCAAGCGCGTTGACAAGCGCAAGGACGGCGCATGGTACGCCTTCTATGAGTGCAGTTCATCCGTCAAGCGCGGCAATCTCTGTACGCCACACTATACGCGGCAGGACAAACTCGAAGCCGATGTGCTTGCGGCGATTCAGCTTCAAGTCAAGGCGGCTCTCAATTACGACAAGCTGCTTGCCAAACTGAGAAACAGCGAAGGTGAACGCAGCATCCGAGATCAGCAGAATGCGCTCATTACAAGCCTGAATCTGAAACTCAGCGGTATTTCCAAGAAGCGTACCCGTCTCTATGAGGACTTCACGGAAGGCGTTCTCGATGAAGAGGAATACGCCTTTGCCAAGAAAGCCTACGATGAGCAGTATGTCGATCTTTCACGGCGGTTGGATGAAGCGGTTCAGCGGAAGGTAAAGTTTGCCGAGGCAATGTCCGAGGACAATAAGTGGCTCACGCTGATGAAATCTGCCAGCGGCGCAGCAAAACTCTCTCAGGAGTTAGTTGACGAGTCCGTAGAGCTTGTGAAAGTCCATGAGGACGGCTCAATCGAGCTGGTCATGAAATACGGCGATATTTACGCTCTGACCGTTCAGAGTATCAAGGAAGTACAGGAGGCGATGTAAATGAGCAAGGAATACAACATCGGCATCTACATCCGCCTCTCAATGGCTGATGAAGATACCGGCTATGGCAGCAAGGCGGAAAGTGACAGCATCGGCAACCAGCGTATGCTCATCAATCGCTTTCTCGACAATCATCCGGAGTTGTCTCACTGTCAGCGGTCTGAGTTTGCGGATGACGGTTATACCGGCACGAACTTTCACCGTCCTCAGTTCACGCAGATGATGGAGAAGGTCAAGCGCGGCGAAATCGATCTGATCTGCGTCAAAGACTTTTCCCGCTTTTCTCGTGACTACATTGAAACGGGAAACTATCTGGAATGCACTTTTCCATTCATGGGCGTCCGCTTTATTTCCATCAACGACGGCTATGACAGCGACGATTACAAAGGCACAACGGGCGGTCTGGAAGTGGTTATGCGCAGCATCATCTACGCCGCATACAGCAAAGACCTTTCCGTAAAGACCACATCGGCAAAAACCCAGATGATGAAGCAGGGCAAGTATGTCGGTGGCTACGCCCCATACGGCTACGTCCTGCATCCCACCATTCGGAACAAACTTGCCGTAGACCCGGAGGCGGCTGATGTGATCCGTCGTATTTTCCGCGAGGCGCTGGAAGGCAGCAACACCTCTCAGATCGCCCGCAGCCTGAATGATGAAGGCATCCCGACGCCGGGGCAATACTTCAAGAGCAAGCATCCCGACAAGAAGAAGTTCAGTAACATGAGCGAGAAAATCAGTTGGGAAACCGTGATGGTCTATAACATTCTCAAGAACCTTGTTTACACCGGAACACTGGTCAGCCGCAAAATGAAGTCCTGCGGTGTCGGCTCAAAAAAGCGTGTTGTCAATGAGCCGATTATCGTAGAAGGAACGCATGAAGCTATTATCAGCAAGGAAGACTTTGAGCTTGCTCAGAAGGTCATTCGAGGCGGAGGACGGAATCCCACGCGCAAGCAGCATGACTATCCGCTCAAGGGACTCGTCCGCTGCGGTAACTGTAAACGTGCTATGACACGCCGAAAGAACAAGGCTGGCATTCGATACTTCCAGTGCATTCACTCGGTCAACAACGGAAACACAGACTGTCCGGTTGGCAGGAGCTTTCCGGAAATGGATATTGAGAAGGTTGTCTTCCATGCCCTTACTCAGTTTCTTGCTTTGGCACAGAAGGAAGCAATACAGAACCGCGAAGTCGGTGATCTGCGGAAATCTGCCATCAAGGAATGTGCTGATAAAATCCGCACTCTGCAAAAGCAGAACGAGCAGCACAAGGCGTCCAAGCTGAGGCTCTACGAGAAGTATGCAGCCGGAAGCATCACGAAGGAGGCGTACATTCAGCAGAAGGCGGCAGCGGATGTGAAGATTGCTGAAAACGATGGAGCAATCCAGCGCAGTCACGAGCGGATGAAGGAGCTTGACTCCGAGACCGCCTGTTCAGATGAAAAGCTGGATGCGGTCTGCGAACAGTACGCCGACTGCAAAGCTCTGACCTATGAGCTGACCCACGCATTCATTTCTGCGGTCTACATTTACGATCTTGACAACATAGAAATCGTCTGGAAGGTCAAGGACTTCCTCACTACCTCAGAAGGAGAAACCAAATGAAAGTATTTCTTTATATCCGCGTTGCCTGTGCGGATCAGCTTGCGGCAGCAGACCAGCGGGAAGAGCTGGAACGCTATGCGAAGGACAAAGGCTATGAGGTGGCTGCTGCTGTGGCGGCAGACGGCATCTCCGGCGTCCATACGGAAGGTATCATGAACTTCCTGCTGAATGAAGCAAAGCGTCAGGACATCGGTACGATCCTCACCCGCGACACCTCGCGAATCAGCCGGGACACTTCCTCTTTCATGAGGTTTGAGCGAAAGTTCCGGGAGAACGGCATCCGGTTCGAGTATCTGTCCAAGCCTGACAACGAGCTTCCGGTCACTCCGATGATGGAGGCGTTTGAAGCGGCGTATAAGAAACGTCGCACAAAGAACGGCAAAAGAGCATAGAGAAACGCAAGCCGTTCACGGGTGGTTGTCCACCTATGAACGGCTTGTAAATTCTCAAAATTTTTTTAGTCCCTACTTGACACAAGAAGACATGAGCCGGTTAGGGCGAAACTACTTGCAGGTAGGGTTTTACACGGAAATGCTGTTCCCTCAAAAGGGCGTGCGTTTTATCGCTGTCAACGACAATGTGGACAGCGCAAACGGCGGCATGGACAACGATTTTACCCCTCTGCGAAATCTGTTCAACGAATGGCTGGTGAGAGATACGAGCAAGAAAATCAAGGCAGTTAAGAGAGCAAAAGGCATGAGCGGCAAGCCCGTTACCAGCAAGCCGGTATATGGCTACCTCATGGACGAGGACGAGAACTACATCGTTGACGAAGAAACCGCGCCGGTAGTCAAGCAGATATACCAGCTTTGCCTTGCCGGGAACGGCCCGACCAAGATTGCCCGTATGCTTACGGAGCAGCAAATCCCCACGCCGGGGACGCTGGAATACCGCAGGACGGGCAGCACCCGCCGCTACCACCCCGGCTATGAGTGCAAGTGGGCGACGAACACCGTCGTTCATATCCTCGAAAACCGGGAGTACACCGGCTGTCTGGTAAACTTCAAGACGGAAAAGCCCTCTTACAAGACCAAGCACAGCGTAGAGAACCCCGTGGAAAAGCAGGCCATTTTCCCGAACCACCATGAGCCGATTATCGACACGGAAACATGGGAGCGTGTGCAGGAGTTACGCAAGCAGCGCAAACGCCCGAACCGCTATGACGAAGTGGGGCTGTTCTCCGGTATGCTGTTCTGCGCCGACTGCGGCCATGTGATGTACCAGCAGCGGTATCAGAACAAGAACCGCAAGCAGGACTGTTACATCTGCGGCAGCTACAAGAAGCGCACCCGCGACTGTACGGCGCACTTTATCCGCACCGACCTGTTGACCGCCGGTGTCCTTTCCAATCTCCGGCAGGTGACGGAATACGCCGCCAAGCATGAGAGCCGCTTTGTGAAGCTGCTTATCCAGCAGAACGAGATCGGCGGCAAGAGAAAGACCGCCGCAGCCACCAAGCAGCTTGAACAGGCGCAGGAACGCATTGCCGAAGTGAGCCGCATTATCAAGCGGCTGTATGAGGACAATGTGAACGGCAAAATCAGCGACGAGCGTTTCATGGAACTGTCGGCAGACTATGAGCAGGAACAGCGGGAACTGAAAGACCGCGCCGCCGCTTTGCAGGCCGAACTGGATAAGTCACAGGCCGCCACCGTCAATGCGGAAAAGTTTATGGGTATTGTCCGAAAGCACCTTGCCTTTGAGGAATTGACCCCCACCCTCTTGCGGGAGATGATTGAGAAAATCGTCGTGCATGAGTGCAGCTATGACGAGAACGGCACCCGCAGGCAGGACATTGAGATTTATTACAGCTTTGTCGGCAAGATTGATTTGCCGGAATAACCGCCCGACCTATCCGACACAATGCGCAAGTGCCGGATAGGAACGGCAAAATTTTTTACACTTCTATTACTTCTTTATCGCACATCAGTAAAGAGTCAGGGTATGAAGCAGCTGATGGCTGGCGGCGGCGTTGCCCTGATCGGTATCACTCTGGTGCCCCTGCTGAGCGGTCTGTTCGGCTGATCTTTTCCGGGCGGCGTCTGCCGCCCCGTACATATTTACTTGCAAGCATTTCCAGCCCCTCCGTGGCAAACGGATTTATTATTATAAAGGAAGCGCATTGCAAAACGAATATTCACTGTTATCTGAAAGGAAGGCGATTTTTATGCAGATTCTGACTCACCTTATTTTTTTGCTCAACCTGCTCAAGACCCTTATCAACCATTTTTCTTGATGGGTGGTGGCGCTGAGTGGAAACAGTTCTCAAAGCAATCTCCGATTGGATCAAGTCACTGCTGACAGCGGCGATCATGTCCAATCTTTCAGGCTTGTTTGATGATGTGAACACCCAAGTGGGCAACATCGCACAGCAGGTCGGCACCAAACCATCCAGTTTTGAACCGCGCGTTTTCGCTATGATCGAAGCGTTGTCCCGCAATGTGGTGCTGCCCATTGCAGGCATCATCCTGACCTTCATCGCCTGTTATGAGCTGATCGAGATGATCACCCAGCACAACAACATGGCACAGTTTGAGCCTGCGCTGCTGATGAAATGGATCTTCAAGACTGCCATTTCGGTCTGGATGATCTCCAACACTTTCGACATCATCATGGCGGTGTTCGATGTGACCCAGCAGGTGGTGGCAAATTCCAGCGGCATTATTTCCGGCAACACAAGGGTCAACGATATCGGCTTGTCGATACTGCAATCCAGCATGATGAGCATGGATGTCGGCCCACTGTTCGGGCTGTTTTTGCAGTCCTTCTTTATCGGTATCACCATGCGCATCCTGTCCATCGTGATTTTTGTGATCGTCTACGGAAGAATGATTGAAATCTACATGATGGTCAGCCTTGCCCCGGTGCCCATGGCAACATGGGGCAACCATGAGCAATCTCATGTGGGACAGAATTATCTTCGTTCTCTGTTTGCGCTGGGATTTCAGGGCTTTCTGATCCTGATCTGCGTGGCGATCTACGCTGTTCTGCTTCAAAATGTCGCCATATCTGGGGATGCCATCAACTCGATCTGGAGCATCGTAGGGTACACGGTGCTGCTGTGCTTTACGCTGTTCAAGACTGGTTCTGTTGCCCGGAGCATTCTGGGCGCACACTGATTGGGGGTGAAATTTTGGCAGCTTATATTTCCGTGCCGCGCGATTTCAGCAAGGTGAAGTCCAAAGTGGCCTTCAACCTGACCGCCCGGCAGCTTATCTGTTTTGGTGCAGCGGCAGTCGTTGGTGTGCCGCTGTTCTTTGTTTTGCGGGACACCGCAGGCAATTCTGGCGCTACCCTTGGCATGATGGCGGTGATGCTGCCCATGTTTTTTCTGGCCATGTACCAAAAGCATGGCCAGCCCGCTGAAAAAATTCTGCGGTACTACTTTCAGGCGCGCTTTGTTCGTCCGAAGGTGCGTCCGTATAAGAATCGCAATTACTATGCACTGCTTATGAAGGGAGATGACGCCCATGATTCCGTTTCTGAAAAAGAATAAGGACGGCAAAAAGCCGCCCAAGTCCACAGTGCCCCGCACAGCACAGGAGAGTATTCCGTTCCAGCGGATGTTTGAGGACGGCACCTGCCGTGTCCGTCCCGGCTACTACACCCGCACCATCCAGTATCAGGATATCAACTACCAGTTGGCGCAGCAGGAGGACAAGACCGCCATCTTTGAGGAATGGTGCAGTTTTCTCAACTTTTTCGACAGCTCTATCCACTTTGAGCTGTCCTTTGTGAATACCGCCACCGATTCCGCAGACTTTGAGAAGTCCATCCGCATCCCGTATCAGCAGGATGGTTTTGATGATGTTCGCGCCGAGTACAGCCAGATGCTGCGGCAGCAGCTTTCCAAGGGCAATAACGGTCTGACCAAGACCAAATTTCTGACCTATGGCATCGAGGGCGACAGCATGGAGCAGGTCAAGCCGCGATTGGAGCACATCCAGAACGACCTGATGAACAATTTCCACAGGCTGGGCGTTCTGGCAAAGCCGCTGGACGGCACGGAGCGCCTGCGGCTGATGCATGGGATGCTGAATATGGACGGAGCCAACAAGTTCCACTTCAACTGGAAAGACCTTGTGCCCAGCGGTCTGTCCGTAAAGGATGCCATTGCACCCACTGCACTGGCGTTTAAGAACAGCCGCACCTTTCAGATGGGCGGCATCTTCGGGGCGGTCAGCTTCCTGAATATCACGGCTTCTGACCTGAGTGACCAGTTGCTGAAGGATTTTCTGGACATGGATTCCAGCCAGATCGTTACCATGCACATCCAGTCTGTTGACCAGAACAAGGCCATCAAAACCATCAAGCACACCATCACCGAACTCGACCGCAGCAAGATCGAGGAACAGAAGAAAGCCGTCCGCGCCGGATACGATATGGACGTGTTGCCGTCAGACTTGGCGACTTATGGGCGGGACGCAAAAGCCCTGCTGAAAGAATTGCAGAGTCAGAACGAGAGAATGTTTTTGGTGACGTTCCTTGTCCTGAACACCGGCAAGACTGAGCAGGAACTGGAAACTAACGTGTTTCAGGCGGTCAGCATTGCGCAGAAGCACAACTGCGAATTATGCCGCCTTGATTTTCAGCAGGAGCAGGGGTTGATGAGCAGCCTGCCGCTGGCAGACTGCCAGATCGAGATCCAGCGCGGCCTGACCACCAGCAGTACGGCAATTTTTGTGCCGTTTACCACGCAGGAACTGTTCGATAACGGCAAGGAAAGCCTGTATTATGGCTTGAACGCCCTGTCCAACAACCTGATTATGGTTGACCGCAAAAAGCTGAAGAACCCCAACGGTCTGATTTTGGGCACTCCCGGTTCCGGTAAATCCTTCAGCGCAAAGCGTGAGATCTGCAATGCGTTCCTCGTGACGGACGATGATATCATCATCTGCGACCCGGAAGCAGAGTACGCTCCGCTGGTGGAGCGTCTGCATGGGCAGGTCATCCATATCAGCCCTGCCAGCACCCAGTATATCAACCCTATGGACATCAACAGCAACTATTCGGAAGAGGATAACCCGCTGGCTTTGAAAGCCGACTTTGTACTGTCCCTGTGCGAACTGGTGGTGGGCGGCAAAGAAGGGTTGCAGCCGGTGGAAAAGACGGTCATTGACCGCTGCGTCCATGTAATCTATCGCAAGTATTTCGAGAATCCCACCCCAGAAAATATGCCGCTGTTGGAAGATCTGTACAACGCCCTGCTGACGCAAGACGAACCGGAAGCACGCCATGTGGCGGCTGCGCTGGAAATCTACGTCAAGGGCAGTTTGAACATTTTTAACCACCACACCAACGTGGATATCAATAACCGCATTGTCTGTTTTGACATCAAGCAGCTTGGCAAGCAGTTGAAGAAACTCGGTATGCTTATCGTACAGGATGCCGTGTGGGGGCGCGTGACCGCCAACCGCAGTGCCGGAAAATCCACCCGGTACTATGCAGACGAGTTCCATTTGCTCTTGAAGGAAGAGCAGACTGCCGCTTATTCTGTGGAGATTTGGAAGCGTTTCCGTAAGTGGGGCGGCATCCCGACAGCCCTAACGCAGAACGTCAAAGATCTGCTGGCAAGTCCCGAAGTATCGAATATTTTTGAGAACTCGGACTTTGTGTATATGCTCAATCAGGCCAACGGAGACCGACAGATTCTCGCAAAGCAGCTCAACATCTCGCCCCATCAGCTTTCCTATGTGACCCACTCCGGCGAAGGTGAAGGGCTGCTGTTTTTCGGTAACGTGATCCTGCCCTTTGTTGACCACTTCCCGAAAGACCTTGAACTCTACCGCATCCTTACGACCCGCCTTTCCGAAGTCGCGGAGGCGCAAAAGCATGAGTGAGAAACAGCCGAAGCTGAAATTCGAGGAGGAAAAGGAGCGCACGGCTACACGCTCCCCTCCGAAAAAGTCTAAAGTGGAGCAGTCGGTGCCCAAAAAGCATAAACTGAAACAGGATGCAGACAAAGCTGCGGAGAAATCCCAGCATCTGCGTTTTGGCAAAGCCGAGATCACCCCGGATGAAGCATCCCGCATGACAAAGCAGCAGAAACGTGCTATGTATGCCGCCGCTGCCGCCCGGTCTGCGGTGCATCACAAAGTTGACCAGTACGAGGATGAAAACATCGGTGTGCAGGCGTTGAGCGAAGGCGAAAAGGCGGCAGGAAATGTCCGGGATATTTCTAAGAGCCGTTATGCCCGGAAGCTGAAAAAGAAAGCCAAGATGCAGGGTAAGAAAGGCACCAAAACCGCTAAATCTTCCGCATCGGAGCCGACTGCGGCACAAGATGCAGGCGCATCCGGCACCGGCGAGGGAGGCTCCAACTGGCTTTCACGCTGGAAACAGCGGCAAGAAATCCACAAAAGCTATTATGCCGCCGCCCGGTCGGGCACGGCGGCGCAGACCGCAGGCGGCAAAGCGGCAACCAACGGTGCATCTGCCGCCCGGTTCGGCATAGAGCAAGTGATGGACAAAGGAAAATCCGTGGTCAGCACGGCGGTAAACGGCCTTATGACTGCGGCAAAAAGCAACGCTCATGTTATTGCTATCATGGGCGTTTTTCTTTTGCTCATCCTCATGGTGATGTCCGGTTTTTCCTCCTGCGGCATCCTCTTTTCGGGCGGCACACAGGTGTCCGGGCAGACCATGTATTCTGCTGAGGACAGAGACATCCGGGGCGCAGAACAGGATTACAAGAAGCTGGAAAAGGAACTGGATAAGAAAATCAAGCGCACCCCCGCCGACCACCCCGGCTACAACGAGTACCAGTATCACCTTGACCCCATCGAGCATGACCCGTGGCAGTTGACTTCTTTTCTCACGACCCTGTATGACGATTACACCCGGTCTGAGGTGCAGGGCAAGTTGAAGGAGACCTTCAAAAAGCAGTATAAGCTGACCACATGGGTAGAGGTGCAGATACGGTATAAGACCGTCTGGGTCATCAGCCCGGCAGGAATCCCGGTTCCCACACAGGTGCCTTACGAGTACCGAATCTTCCACACCAAATTGGTGAATAAAGGGCTGGAAGTCGTTATCCGGGAGGAACTGGATGCTGACCAATGGAAACGGTACGAGATTTTCCAAGACACCTTAGGTGGCAGACCCTACCTGTTCAACGGCGGACTGCCGCCCGGTGGCTCGGATGGCTCCGGCACACCGGGCATCGACTATCAGATTCCGGCAGAAGCCCTGACGGACGAGGAATTTGCCGCCATCTACAAGGAAGCCCAAAAGTATGTGGGCACGCCCTATGTGTGGGGCGGCTCCACCCCTGAAACCGGGTTCGATTGCAGCGGCTACGTCTGCTGGGTGTACAACCAGAACGGCTACAATGTAGGGCGCACCACCGCCAACGGTCTGTGGAACAAGAGCCAGCATATTTCTGAAGCCGAAGCAAAGCCCGGAGACCTTGTTTTCTTCGAGGGAACGTATGATACGCCGGGGAAAAGTCATGTGGGCATCTACCTTGGAAACGGCATGATGGTGTCCGCCGGCGACCCCATAAAGTATGCCAATATTCATTCGTCCTACTGGCAGAAATATTTGTCCGGTTTTGGGCGGCTCTCAAAATGATTGGAGGAAGAAATGAGCGAAAAACTCGATAAGCTGCGCGCTTCTCTGGAAAAGGAAAGGGAGCGTCGCATTAAGATCAACACTCGCATTGAAAGCCTTGAACGGAGGATTCAGGAAGCAGAAGCTGCCGAGGTCAACGAGATGGTGCGCACCGCCAAGGTCACGCCGGAACAGCTTGCCGCCCTGCTGCGCCAGTCTGCAACTTCCACCCCGACCCCGGCTGCGCTGTCCGCGGTCGGTGCTACCTTTAATAAGGAGGACGATTCCAATGAAGATGATGAATAAGTTCTGTGCCCTGATGTTGTCGGTGGCACTGTGCGCTGGTATGGCGGCTCCTGCTTTTGCCTATGGCGGTGAGCCTACGGAGGAAGTGGAACAGCCTGTCCTGACTTCTACCACCGATGAAGAAGATGTAGTCACCGTGACCGATGAGGAAACCGGTGCTCTGACCCCGGAGGGCAATCTGACGCTGGTGGACGATTACCACACAAGTTACTCGGATGGCAGCGGACAGCAGTTCATTACACTGGTGTCGAAGTCGGGTGCGACTTTCTATCTGGTGATTGACCGCAATGCTAAGGGGCAGCAGACCGTCCACTTTATGAATCTGGTGGACGAAGCAGACCTTTTGGCTCTGATGGAAGAGGATGCTGCCGATGCCTACACCGCCGAAAAAGAAGCGGCGGCGCAGGCAGAGCAGGAGCGCAAACAGGCCGAAGAGGATGCGAAAAAGGCTGCGGAAGAAGCGGAGGTATCCGGTTCTGAACAGACTGGTGGCAACAAAGTTACGAAGTATGCTGCCACATTTTTAGGCGTATTGGCGCTGGTCGGTTTGGTTGCTGGCGGCGGCATTTACACCTTTATGAAGCAGAAGCAGAAAAAGCAGGCAGAAAAAGAAGCCCTTGACCCCGATGCAAACTACACTGAGGACAAGGGCGACTTTGAAATTCCTGTGGAGGATGAGCCGGAGGAGACCGGCGAGGAGGATAACGCAGAAGAATAATTCTATTGGCGGCGTTTGCCGCCTTACATATTGCAATCCAAAACAGATTGGAGGGATTTTTATCGCAAAATTGATCGTGGCAGAAAAACCATCGGTTGCCATGTCCTATGCCAAAGTCCTCGGTGCCACCAGCCGTCAGGATGGCTACCTTGAAGGGAACGGCTATCTGGTAAGCTGGTGCGTTGGTCATCTGGTGGAACTTGCTCCGCCCAATGTCTATGACGAAAAGTACACCAAGTGGAGCATCGCAGATCTGCCCATCCTGCCGCAAAAGTGGCAGTATCTGGTGTCTGCCAGCACCAAAAAGCAGTTCGGCATCCTGCAAAAGCTGATGCACCGCCCGGATGTGGATAGCATCGTGAACAGTTGCGACGCAGGGCGCGAGGGAGAACTGATTTTCCGCTTGGTGTACCAGCAAGCAGGGTGCAAAAAGCCTTTTTCCCGCCTGTGGCTGTCCAGCATGGAGGAAAATGCCATCCGAGAAGGGTTCGCCCACCTAAAGCCGTCAACTGAATACGATGCGCTGTACAACGCAGCACTCTGCCGGGAACGTGCCGACTGGATGGTCGGCATCAATGCGTCCCGGCTTTTTTCATGCCTGTACAACCAGCCTTTGGCGGTGGGGCGTGTTATGACCCCGGTGCTCGCTATGACGGTGGTGCGGGAAGCCGCCATCGCCGCCTTTGTGCCGGAGAAATTCTACACGGTTGCCCTGACCCTTGCGGACGGCGGCACCGCATCCAGCAAGCGGTTTGCCCAGAAAGCGGATGCCGAACTGCTGCTTTCCAAATGCCGAAAGGAGGGGCGTGTCACGGTGCAGAAGATGGAACGCAAGGAGAAATCCGAAAGCCCGCCGCAGCTCTATGACCTTACTGCATTGCAGCGGGATGCCAACCGTCTGCTGGGATTTACGGCACAGCAGACCTTGGATTATGCCCAAAGCCTTTACGAAAAGCGGCTTATCACCTACCCCCGCACGGACAGCCGGTTTTTGACGGAGGATATGGCGGCTTCCCTTCCGGGACTGGTGACGGACACGGGCAGGGCGTTTGCCGTGGAGGAGCCGATTCCCATCCATGTGCAGCAGGTCATCAATGGCAGCAAAGTCACCGACCATCATGCGCTGCTGCCCACGAAAAGCATGGCAAACGCAGACCTTGCCGCACTCCCTGCCGGGGAGTGGAAGATTCTGCGGCTGATTGCTGCACGGCTACTCTGCGCCGTAGGTGAGCCGCACCGCTATGCAGAAACCACGCTCACCACCATTTGCGCTGGAGAGGAATTCTCTGCAAAAGGCAAGGTGATGTTGTCCGAGGGATGGAAAGCCATGGAGCAAAAAATGCTGGGCGAACTGTTGGGCAAGCAGAAAGAGGCGGCTGTTCTGCCGGATGTGCAGGAGCAGAGCCAATGCAGCATTGCCGGTGCCGAACTGAAAGAGGGTCAGACCTCTGCACCGAAGCATTTTACGGAAGATTTACTGTTACACTCGATGGAAACCGCCAGTGCGGACAGTATGCCGGAGGGCGTGGAGCGTCAGGGCATCGGCACCCCGGCAACGAGAGCCGCCACCATCGAAAAACTGGTGCAGAAGGGTTTTCTGGAGCGCAAGGGCACCAAGAAAACCAAGGTACTGCTGCCTACCGACAAGGGCAAAGCCCTTATTACGGTGATGCCCGAAGAAATCCAATCCCCGGAAATGACCGCCGATTGGGAAACAAAACTGCTGCAAATCGAACGTGGCGAAATGGAGCCGAGTGAATTTATGACTGAGATCAATACGATGGTTACCGAACTGGTAAAGAAGACGGAAATGAAAAAAGGAGCGAATGCACTTATGAAAAGCAAGATTATTGGTGTCTGTCCGAACTGTGGGAAGCCTGTCGTGGAGCGTGAAAAGGGCTGGTTCTGCGAGAACCGGGAGTGCCGTTTCGTGCTGTGGAAGGACAATGCGTTCTTCAAGCGTCTGGGCAAGCGGCTGGACGCTCATGTGGCGGACAAGCTGCTGCGGGATGGGCGTGTCCGTCTGAAGGACTGCAAGAGTGCCAAGGGCAAGACCTACAACGCCACCGTGCTGCTGTCCTGTGAAGCCGATGGCCGCAGCAAGTTTTCGCTGGAATTTGAGGGTGGGTGCTGATGGAGCAGATAAAAGAAGCGGCCTACCTTATCAATGATGAACGCTATCTGCATCTCCGGGAAAACGGTGCAGGGGTCGGCTTTGCCACCTATAACAAGGTAACTGGAGAGCCGCTGGAAAGTGGGCAGATCTCGGAAAAGAGTCTGCCGCCAGATGGACGGAACGCTATCCCTGCCGCCCGGAACTGGTATCTGTTTGAACTTTCGGACGATGACCGTAAGGCCATCCAACAGGAAAGCGTAAAGATCCTCGAAAACATCCCGCAGACGGGCATTGGCAGACGGCGCATCTGGGAGCCGGAAACGCTGCCGAAAGACATTCGTCTCATCAACAGCCACTATGATGACCTCTATCGCATTCCAGATGGCGGCGTGATTCAGGTGGATTACCCGGATGGGCGCAGTTTTACAGCACGGGTGAAACATCTGGATGATTACCACTTTGACATGGGCGGTCTGGGCAATGTGTTCCACATCTGCCAGTTTGCCGAGGTCATGGAACGAAACCATGCAAACTTCTACCCCGAAATTCAGACACAGGACGAGCAGGCCGCATGGGAACTGGGCGGCAAGGGCTATCTTGCTATCCAGTCCTGTGAGGACGGCTGGGACTACACTATTTACCACAGTGATTATTCCGTAATGGACGGTGGGCAGCTGGATGCCCCGGAGCTGACCATTCAGGAAGCTCGTGAGCAGATTCTGGAAGCGCACCACTTGGAAAAGGGGCGGCGCCTGTTGCAGGACTACGATGCCGTCATGGATAAAGTTGCGGAAGCTGAGGAACTGAGTGCAGACCACCGCCCTTCCACACTGGAAAAGCTGGCAGAACTGGCAAGTGATACGTCTGCGCCAAAATCGTCTGCACGGTCCGCGCCAGAACTGTGAGGTGGACAATGCAGCAAAAATGGAACCAGAATTTTGACGGCGAACTCATGCCGGACATCCCGCAGAAATTTCTGAACGCAGGATGCGATGTTTATATGGTGATGCAACTGCGGCATGACGAAAAAATCCTCGATGAAAGATTTGCTTCTATGCGGGAGTTGAATCGTCGAGGCAAAACGCCCGACCCGGAGCATTACGAGGTCACCTACTATGCTGATCTGCCCGCCATGTGGCAGGATGTGCCGAACAACGAGGTTTTGGAAGAACTATTTCAGATGTTCAACCTCTCCCGTCCGCAGGATTTTGAGGGACACAGCCTGTCGGTCAGCGATGTGATCGCACTTAAACGCAATGGCGAGGTGTCTGTGCATTATGTGGACAGCATCGGCTTCAAAGATTTACAGGGGTTTCTGGACAAGCAGCCGGAACGCCCTTCGGTGCTGATGAATCTCAAGGAAAAGTGCGATGCCCCGGAGTGCAATCCCACGGTATGCCGGAAAGTGAGGGCTGAACATGAACTTTAACCATGAGGAACTCATGCTGATGATGCTCTACAACACCGGCACCCGGATGGGGCTCATCCACGAACTGCGGCTCATGCAGTGCTACCTGATGCCCGATGAAACCGCCCTGCGGGAACTGTCGGAGGGTGTTATCGAAAAGCTGAAACTGCTGACTGATGCGGAGTTTGCCGAGTTGGAATTTCCCCCGGACTGATCTTTGCCGCCTGCGGGCGGCGTACATAAAGTATTTTGTTCTTCCAAAAGATATGCTATAATCAAATTAGACAAAATTCCTCTCTTCAAGCGATTTCTCCGCAATTTTCCTGTGGCTCTGCTCGTATCAAAAATAAGGGACCGATTTTTAATTGTCAGAACGGAGGAACCATTATGGCAATCTTTGAAAAGACCATCCGAAACAAAAACTTTGACAAGCTGCTTCGGAAGCTGGAAAATGAAATCCCGGACAGCAGTTGGTCGGCCAATCTGGAAGCAGGCAGTGACTTCAAAGAAGCCGACGCCCGGTGCAGTGTCCGTGTGTTTGAGCGGTACAGCATGATGGGCGGCAACCGCCTGAGCCTGACTCTGACCCTGTTCCAGAATGGAGACAGTCCGATCCGCCTGTCTGCCATCACCGCAGGCGGCAGTCAGGCGGTGTTCTTCAAGGTGAACACCCTCGGAGAAGAATCCTTTCTGGACGATGTAAAGGACCTGCTGGAAGAAATTTTGGAGGAGTAAAATGTTTTTTGGATGGTTTGACGCTATATTCAGCTTCATTTTCCCAATCCTGTTCCTGCTTTTTATTGGAATGTTTTTCTTTGCTCTAATTTCAAATCTCCGCACATGGAACAAAAACAACCACTCGCCGCGGCTTACCGTTCCGGCAACAGTGGTAGCAAAGCGCACCGATGTTTCGCATTCCAGCAGTGCCAATGCCGGAGATATGTCCGGTGCGCACGGATACGACACTAGCACATTTACATCGTACTATGTGACTTTTCAGGTGGAGAGCGGCGACCGGATGGAATTTGAAGTGGACGGAAGCGATTATGGTCTGCTCGTGCAGGGCGACATCGGAAAGCTGAGTTTTCAGGGCACCCGCTATCTTGGGTTTGAGCGGAGCTAAGTGTTTCTTACATTATATAGTATGGAGTGCTGTATGAACGATTTGTTTATCCAAGGGCTGACCATCGACTGGAACAGAGTTCGCCCATACAATTATGTTCGTCAGATTCCTGCCATCAGTGGAATCGATGCTTTTACATTCCATAAGCCCATTACGTTCTTTGTTGGCGAAAATGGAAGTGGAAAATCTACGCTTCTGGAAGCAATCGCTGTTGCTTACGGCTTCAACGCAGAGGGTGGAACGAAGAACTATTCATTTTCCACATACAACTCCCATTCGGAACTATGTGAGGCTATGACGATTTCCAAGGGGTATCGCAGACCAAAGTTCGGGTATTTTCTCCGAGCAGAGAGTTTCTATAATGTAGCCACCAAGGAAATCGACTATTCCGATGACGATCATCCCTCCAAAGGCTATCACCAAAAATCACACGGTGAAAGTTTCCTCGCCATTGCGCAGGACTACATGGGTGCAGATGGAGTCTATATTTTTGACGAGCCGGAAGCCGCTTTATCCCCGCAGCGGCAGCTCACGTTACTGATCAACATTTATCGGTGTGCCCAAGAAGGGGCGCAATTCATTATCGTATCACATTCACCCATTCTCCTCGGAATGCCTGATGCTGAGATTTTTAGCTTCGACAATGGCACGATTCATCCTTGTCAGTATGAAGATACGGACAGCTACGTTATCACCAAAACATTTGTAAATAATCGGCAGCATTTTTTGAACCAGCTTCTGAACGAAGAAACGTAATGCCGGGAAAGGACATTCCATATGAGTGATTCTACGTTGAAAGAGCTTTGGCAGCAGGTCGCTGAAAAGAAAAGCTGCGAAGCAAAACAGAAAGAACTGACCGCCCAGAGAGATACGCTTGCTGATCGCCTGAAAAAGCTGGAAAAATCCAAGCTGGCAGAGCAGGCTGATGTGGACCGTCTGGAGGGACACAGCCTTGCCGCATTTTTCTATCAAGTGATTGGAAAAATGGATGAAAAGCTGGACAAAGAACGGCAGGAAGCCTATGCAGCCCGTGTTAAGTACGATGCTGCTCTCCATGACCTTTCTTCCGTTGATGCCGACTTGGAGCAGATTCAAAATAGACTGGCACGGCTGTCCGATTGCGAAAGTCAGTATCAAGCTGCTCTTTCCGAAAAAATCAAAAGCATCAAAGCCTCTGCCCACCCTGCCGCACAGCAGATTGCGGAAAGCGAAAGCCGCATTGCCGCACTGAAAGTCCAAAAGCGGGAGCTGCTGGAAGCCATCAACGCCGGAAAGACTGCCTTGCACACGGTCAATGAAGTTCTCGAAACCCTCGACAATGCCGAGGGCTGGAGTACATGGGACGTAATGGGCGGTGGTCTAGGGGTGGATCTCGCCAAGTATGCGGAACTGGACGATGCGCAGGAACAAATCGAACAGCTTCAAGTGGAACTGCGGCGGTTCAAAACTGAGCTTGCTGATGTTGAGATCACCGCAGACCTTCAGGTTACGGTGGACAGCTTTTTGAAATTTGCGGATTTCTTCTTTGACGGCCTCTTTGCAGACTGGGCAGTTCTGGATCACATCAATCAGGCACAGAGCCGTGTAGAGAACACCAAGGGCCAGATCAAGCGTGTCCTCGCACTTCTGAAAAAGATGCGCGAAGATGTTGATGTCCAAATCGCTGACGAAAAAGAGAAGCAGGAGCAGCTTGCAGTGGAAACCGAGCTGTAGGGTTGGAGTGTTCGCATATGTAATATGCTCAATTCGACAACTCGGAATTTGACAAAGGAACGTGACCATATGAAAAACAACAGCCCGCAAAAGCACGCTTTCATTTCTTGTCTCATCTTGGTAACAGGAATATTGCTCGTGGTAATAGGCGCAATGACAACAAAGGAGTACAAAATCAACCTGTGCCTGTTAATCGGTGCAATAGTTGTTATTGGCGGCATTGTATATCATCTCATTATGATGAAATGTCCTTATTGTGGCTGCTCGCTTGTTGGTTATAGACCAATCCCTAAAGAGTGCCCAAAGTGTCATAAAAAGTTTGAATAATAATCGATCTTTATTACATCCCTTGCGGGCAACCCTAAAACGGTTGCTCGCTATTTTTATACCCTAAAATCTGAAGAAGGAGGCCAAAATGCCAAGCAAAACCGAAGAATACCTTGCCCTCGCCCAGCGCACGGCCAACGGCTTGACCCGGTACTGGGAAAGCTGGACGGACTACCTGACAACCGCATCCCGGCTGTACAAGTATCCCTTTGCAGACCAGTTGATGATCTACGCTCAGCGACCCGATGCCACAGCCTGCGCCGATTACGACGTCTGGAACAACCGCATGAACCGGTATGTCCGGCGCGGCTCCAAGGGTATCGCTCTGCTAGACGAATCCAGCGGATTTCCCCGCCTGCACTACGTTTTCGATGTGTCGGACACCGGGGTGCGCCGTAATTCCCGTGACCCCGACCTGTGGCAGTACAACGATGACCTGAAACAGCCGGTTTCAGAAATGCTCGCCGCCACCTACGGCATCAGCGGAGAGCGTGTCAGCCAGCAGCTTGCGGATGTTGCCGGGAAGCTGGTGGCGGATTACTGGGACAACAATGGTGGCGATATCCGTGCCATCGTTGACGGGTCGCTCTTGATGGATTATGATGATGCCGGGGTGGAGATACAGTTCAAAAGCGCTGCTGCAATCAGCGTCACCTACACGCTGCTGGAACGCTGCGGGTTTGAGCCTGCCGGGTGGTTCGACAAGGACGATTTTCAGGCAGTCTACAATTTCTCCACCCCGGATAGTGTCTACGCCCTCGGCGCAGCCGTCAGCGACATGAGCCGGGAGGTCTTACGCCAAATTGAGCGCACCGTAAAAACCACCATCCGCCGCCGCAATGCAGAAAGGAGCCAATATGAATATGAACAGCAGGAACGTGACCTACTCGACCGTCGGGGACTACCAGCTCCCGAACCTGACTTTGACCCAGCCCCGGAAGCCGCTGGGCAAATACGGCAGGCTGCGCCGGACGTACCTGAAAGACCATCGCCC
>OLOC01000984.1_pt1 | contig 18618 bp, 16 predicted proteins | sample 1643111 | NCBI WGS metagenome assembly OLOC01 (sample SAMEA3136633, study PRJEB25190) | human gut metagenome
AGACTCGCGGTTCATTTAAGCATCCATGCCCGCCCTGAACTCCGGGCACACTATAAGTAATATCTGTGACCCAGACCTGATTGGCCCGGACAACAGTAAACTGCCGTTGCACGCGATTAGGGGCAACCACTGAAGGCCGGCCGGCGATACGACGCGGCGCTTTATAGCCGCGTACGGCTTTGATCCGGTTTTGTTGCATAATACGACCCACCCGGTTTTTGCCGCAGGTTTCCCCGATTTCGTTCAGGTCGCCATGAACCCGCCGGTAACCGTATACGCCTCCGCTCAGTGAATATGAGTCGCGGATAAGCATCAGCAGACGCTGGTTATCTTTATCACGCGCCGAGACCGGGTTGTGCAGCCACGCATAGAACCCGGCCCGGGCGACATTCAGTACCCGACACATCGTCATCACACCCCATACAGTGCGGTGTTCATTGATAAAGCGGTACTTCAGTCGGGCTCCCTTGCAAAGTACCGCGCGGCCTTTTTCAGGATATCCCGTTCTTCTTCGGTGCGTTTTAGCTGCGCCCGGAGTTTCAGGATCTCGCTTTTGGCTTCCAGTAAATCCCGGGCATGCTGTTCGCTGTTATCAGGTTTGATAGCCCGTAGCCACTTGTAGAGGCTGTGTGCAGAAACGCCCAGACGGTCGGATACTTCGGCAACGGAATAACCGCGTTCTGTTATCTGACGGACGGCTTCTTCCTTAAATTCAGGTGTAAATCGTGGTGTGCCCATACGCTCCTCCTATGCTCAAACTATAGGGCAGGATCGTCTACCGGGGCGGGGTCAGTCCAAACTATAGGGCAGGATCGTCTACCGGGGCGGGGTCAGTCCAGTTAAGTGATAACAGGTGTCTGGAAATATAGGGGCAAATCCAGAGAGCATATTCAAAATCGGCGCCCGGCAAACATGGGGTGATTCCCATACCGGCAGCGCCCGGCGAACATGGGCCGATTCCGGGGTTTGAGGGCCAATGGAACGAAAACGTACGCTAAGAAGGTAATTCATTGTTTAAATTAAAATTTAATTCTCTCAGTTCCCCCTTCAAAATATCCTCCGGTAGCGTGAACGTATAATGCCCCAGCATATTGATATGCCCGTGCATCAGTGGGGATAACCGGACGATATCTTCACCCCCGGTTTCTTCTCCATTCCTGCGCATCCAGCTCAGGGCTTCCTGCATATAAAGTGTGTTCCACAGTACCACTGCGTTAGTGACGAGGCCCAGTGCACCCAGTTGATCTTCCTGACCTTCACGATAGCGCTTTCTGATCTCACCGCGCTGCCCGTAGCAGATCGCCCTCGCCACAGCATGGCGGCCTTCTCCCCGGTTTAGCTGCGTCAGGATCCGCCGACGATAATCTTCATCATCAATATAATTTAGAAGGTACAGCGTCTTGTTGACGCGCCCCACTTCCATGATCGCCTGTGCCAACCCTGATGGGCGCGAGCTTTTCAGCAAAGAGCGAATGAGTTCTGAAGCATGAATGGTACCCAGTTTCAGCGAACCGGCGGCTCGCATCATCTCATCCCACTGATACTCGGCTTTCGACAGATCGGCACAACCACGAGCCAGTTCGTCTAGTGCACCGTAATTTGCCGATTTATCCACCCGCCAGAATACTGCTTCACCGGCATCGGCAAGCCGAGGAGAAAACTGGTATCCCAGCAGCCAGAAGAGGCCAAAAATAATGTCGCTGGTACCGGCTGTGTCTGTCATGATCTCAACCGGATTCAGCCCTGTCTGCTGCTCCAGAAGGCCTTCCAGCACAAAAATGGAATCACGTAATGTGCCGGGAACAACGATGCCGTGGAATCCAGAATACTGATCAGAGACGAAGTTGTACCAGGTGATGCCACGTCCGGAACCAAAATATTTTCTGTTAGGTCCTGAATTGACGGTTTTCACCGGCGTGACAAAGCGCATGCCGTCAGCTGAAGCCACTTCGCCGCCACCCCAGCGGCCAGCAAGCTCCAGTGTGGACTGAAAATCAACCAGGCGGACATTGGCGCTGACCAGCGTTTCTGCCCGGAGGTAATTCTGTTTCACCCAACTGAGCCGGTGGCGCGTCAGCGCCGGTATATTGTGCTTTATCAGCGGTTCCAGCCCGATATTGCAAGCCTCAGCCATCAGGACCGCGCACAGGCTGATGTGCAGATCCTGCGCCCGGGCCCCGGATTCACTGACATGCGTAAACTCACGTGTAAAGCCCGTTCTGGCATCTATCTCAAGCAACAGTTCCGTCAAATCTACCGGCGGGAGTAGCTGCCTTACCCGACTGTTGAGACGATGCAACGATGGTGGCTCCTCCAGTTTCTCCAGGCTGCTGATAGTCAGGGAAGGATATTTACCGTCATGGCAGATATTAACCTCCGCATTTCCTTCAAAGCGAGATGCGACGGCTTTCCAGGTTTTATCCAGTTGGACCGCCAGCTGTTGCACGCCTTTATGTCCATCAGTGGGATGTCCCAGCGCCCGACAGATGGGGACCCGCTGAACCTGCCATTCTTCCCCCTGCAACAGCTTCTCGCGGGGATTTCCCCAGCGATCGCTGTTTTCGAGCCAGATGTCCCGTCGGCGTAGTGCATCCTGAAGGCGCTCCAGCAGACAAAGCGAGTAACCGGCACGCTGTATCCGGCCCTCCGCATCGTATACCAGGCGTTTCCAGGGGCCGGTAATAATATGTTCAGGCGCATCGTCCAGGATGCGCTTTTTCGAGCCGTTCAGTTCGGTCAGATAATGAATGGCGGACAGCGTATGTTCTCCGGCTGGCGCTGCCTGGAAATGCAGGTCGCGCAATACCGCCGGAAGAAAACGCTTTACCCGCCCGTACTGTTCCACCATTTCGTCATGGAAATTGTTGTTCTGAGGCCGGGCCAGCTCATTTACCTTGCTGACGGATTCTGCCAGCCTACTTTTCGGTATGCTGCTGAATATGGTCTCCCTCAGTTCAGCATCGTCAGCCTGCTCAGCTAGCAACAATGAACATGCCTGCGCCAGCAGTAGCGCAGCACGGTCAAGATCTTTCAGCGTCCTGAGCCGTTTTTTCTGCCCCGTTTTCTTCGCCGCACGAGTGATATCCAGTATAAGCATATCGAGCACATCAACGGCTTCATCCAGCGCCGCAGTCTCCTGTGCTTTAACGAATGCGGTGAGTACGGCCAGCTTTCTCTGCTGTGGCATTCGCGCGATATATTTTACCGACGCCATGCCTGCGTAACGGGCCAGATTACGTAGTTGTATAGCGGGCAGACCGGTAAAACTCAGTCGGGAAAACTCCAGGTTTCGCAGCCGGATATACCGCTCCAGCGCTTCGGTAAATGCCGGACCGCTGACGGTGACAGGTCCCTTTTTCAGTTGCTCCAGCGGTGAAATTCGCTGCCCCTCAGGAATGTCCAGCAGCTCAGTCACGCGGGCGGTCTGCCAGCTGTCCGGCAACGCGGCCAGTTTCTTCCAAAGTTGCTGATTTGCCCGTTCACGTATTTCACTGACGAGACGTACAAGTGTGGTTGCTCCGGGCAGCAGGACCTTATTCTGAAGCAACCAGGCGGTGGCAAAATCAAACATCAGGCCGGGTCGCTCATTACTGGGGAGCCCGCAGAATTCGGAAAAAATCGTACGCTAAGGTTTTCCGGGCATCCGTAAGGGCCGAAACTTCCCGTCTTCCAGTCTGCGGCTCTGCCGCCAGACGTAATCGCCGGTTAGGTTGATGTGCTCCCAGCCCAGCGGCGACAGGAATTGCAGCAGCTCGCCGTCCACCGGCTTGCCGGCCTCGACCAACCCCTGGGTGGCGCGTTCCAGGTACACCGTGTTCCACAGCACGATAGCCGCCGTCACCAGGTTGAGGCCGCTGGCCCGGTAGCGCTGCTGCTCGAAGCTCCGATCCCTGATTTCCCCAAGGCGGTTGAAGAACACCGCCCTGGCCAGCGAGTTGCGCGCCTCACCTTTGTTCAGGCCGGCATGCACGCGGCGGCGCAGTTCAACACTTTGCAGCCAGTCCAGGATGAACAGCGTGCGCTCGATCCGGCCCAGCTCGCGCAGGGCCACGGCCAGTCCGTTCTGGCGCGGGTAGCTGCCGAGCTTGCGCAGCATCAGCGAGGCGGTGACGGTGCCCTGCTTGATCGAGCTGGCCAGGCGCAGGATGTCGTCCCAGTGGGCACGCACGTGCTTGATGTTCAGGGTGCCGCCGATCAGCGGGCGCAACGTCGGGTAGGCTTGCACGCCCTGCGGCACGTACAGCTTGGTTTCGCCGAGGTCGCGGATGCGCGGCGCGAAGCGGAAGCCTAGCAGGTGCATCAGGGCAAAGACGTGATCGGTGAAGCCGGCCGTGTCGGTGTAGTGCTCCTCGATCCGCAGGTCGGACTCGTGGTACAGCAGGCCGTCGAGCACATAGGTGGAATCGCGGACGCCGACATTCACCACGCGGGTGCTGAACGGCGCGTACTGGTCGGAGATATGGGTATAGAACAGCCGTCCCGGCTCGCTACCGTACTTCGGGTTGACGTGCCCGGTGCTCTCGCCCCGGCCACCCGCGCGGAAGCGCTGGCCATCGGAGGATGAGGTCGTGCCGTCGCCCCAGTGGGCGGCAAAGGCGTGGCGATACTGGTGGTTGACCAGCTCGGCCAAGGCCGCCGAATAGGTTTCGTCGCGGATGTGCCAGGCTTGCAGCCAGGACAGCTTGGCGTAGGTCAGGCCGGGGCTCGACTCGGCCATCTTGGTCAGCCCGAGGTTGATCGCATCACCGAGGATTGCGGACAGCAGCAACGTCCTGTCTTTGGCCTCGGCCCCGTCCTTCAAGTGGGTGAAGTGGCGGCTGAAGCCCGTCCAGTCGTCCACGTCCATCAGCAGTTCGGTGATCTTGATGCGCGGCAGTAACTGGCTGGTTTGGTCGATCAGCGCCTGCGCCCGATCCGGCACCGCCGCATCCAGCGGGGTGATTTTCAGCCCTGACTCGGTGAGGATGGCATCGGGCAGCTCGTTGTCCTTGGCCAGGCGGGTGACGGTGGCCAACTGCTCGTCCAGCAGCTGCAAACGCTCTTCCAGGTACTGGTCGCTGTTCGGGTTGATCGCCAGGGGCAGGGCCTGCTCGCGCTTGAGTGCGGCGAACTTCTCGGCCGGCAGCAGGTAGTCGTCGAAGTCGCGGAACTGCCGCGAGCCCTTGACCCAGATGTCGCCGGAGCGCAGGGCGTTCTTCAGCTCGGACAGGGCGCAGATTTCGTAGAATTTCCGGTCGAGGCCTTCCGGGGTGATCACCAGCGGCTTCCAGCGCGGCTTGATGAAGGCCGTGGGTGCATCGGCCGGCACCTTGCGCAGGTTGTCGGCGTTCATCTCACGCAGGGTCTGCACGGCTGCCAGCACGCCTTGCGCGGCCGGCGCGGCGCGCAGTTCCAGCACCTCCAGCAAGGCCGGCGTGTAACGGCGCAGGGTGGCGAAGTTCTCGCCGACCAGGTGCAGGTGGTCGAAGCCTTCCGGCCGGGCCAGCAGCTCGGCCTCGCTGACGCTCTCGGTGAACTCGTCCCAGGGAATCACCGCCTCGATGGCGGCATAGGGGTCGCTGCCGCTTTCCTTCGCTTCCAGCAGCGCCTGGCCGATCCTGGAGTACAGGCGCACCTTGTCGTTGATCGCCTTGCCCTGCTTCTGGAACTGCTGCTGATGCTTGTGCTTCGCGCCGCTGAACAGCTTGACCAGGATGCGGTCATGCAGATCGACCAGCTCATCGATCACGGTCGCGGTGCTCTCCAGCACCACGGCGGCCAGGGTCGCGTAGCGGCGCTGCGGCTCGAACTTACCGAGGTCTTTGGGCGTCATCTGCCCACCCTCGCGGGCCAGCTTGAGCAGGCGGTTCTGGTGGATGTGCCGGCCCAGGCCTTCGGGCAAGTCCACCAACTGAAATGTCTTCAGCCGCTCGATGTGTTCCAGCATGTGCCGAGAGTTGGGTTTCAGCGGTGCCTGGCGCAGCCAGGTCAACCAGGTGATGCTGCTGCCGGCCTTGAGCTTCAACAGCTCGTCCAGCTTGGCCCGATGCGAGTCCGTGAGTGGTTCGACCAGGGCGCGGTAGACCCGCCGATTGGCTCGCGCAATGGCTTCCGAGCAGGCCCGGTCAATCACGCTCAGCGCCGGCAGGATGCGTCGTTTCTGCCGTAGGCTCTCCAGGGCCTGACCGGCCAGCAGCAAGCCTTTGTCGGTCTGCTGGGCCAGCTCGGTTAGCTCGCGCACCAGGGCGCGGAAGTCGGACAGGCCGAACGGGGCCAGTTGCAGGTAGGTGCGCAGTTCCTGGGCATGCTCGCGACGGGTCACGTCGCGCTCGCCGTACTTTGCCCAGCTCGCCGGCTCGGCCTGGACTTGCTTCGCCACCCACAGGATGACCGGCTCGGGCAGCTCGCTGTCGGTTCCCAGCGCGTAACCGGGGTAGCGCAGCAGGCAGAGCTGCACGGCGAAGCCGAGGCGGTTGGCGTCGCCGCGTCGCTGGCGGATCAGCGACAGGTCGGAGTCGTTGAAGGTGTAGTAGCGGATCAGGTCATCCTGGCTTTCCGGCAGCGCAAGCAGGGTGTCCCGCTCCGTGGCCGAGAGGATCAAGCGACGCGGCATGTGTCAGTCGTCCGTGCGGAGGTACTGGTAGAGGGTTTCCCGGCTGATGTTGAACTCGCGGGCAAGCTGCGCCTTGGGCTCGCCGGCCGTCGCTCGCTGCCGCAGGGTAGCAGCCTGCTCATCGGACAGGGCTTTCTTGCGGCCCCGGTACGCGCCACGCTGCTTGGCCAAGGCGATGCCCTCACGCTGCCGCTCGCGGATCAGGGCGCGCTCGAACTCAGCGAAGGCCCCCATCACCGACAGCATCAGGTTGGCCATCGGCGAGTCCTCGCCAGTGAACACCAGGCCCTCCTTCAGGAACTCGATGCGCACGCCGCGCTGAGTCAGCTTCTGTACCAAGCGACGCAGGTCATCGAGGTTGCGGGCCAGCCGATCCATGCTGTGCACCACCACTGTATCGCCTTCGCGGACGAAGCTCAGCAGCGCTTCGAGCTGGGGGCGCTGGGTGTCCTTGCCCGATGCCTTGTCGGTGAACACCTTGCTCACCTGGGTTTGTTCCAGCTGGCGTTCCGGGTTCTGGTCAAAGCTGCTGACCCGGACGTAGCCGATGCGGTGCCCCTGCACGATGTCTCCTTGGTTGAAGGCGGCTTAAGTGCACTTTCTGTTCCGTTGTGCCTCAAAGCCCATTTCTGTCAGGCTGAAATCTATAACCTTCGCGGGCATGTGTCAAAAAATGGGAAAGCAGACTCTATTCTGACGAAGCGGCGCGGCCCTGCCTGACATCAAGTTAGGGTATAGCCTAGATTGACATGCGCGATGCAACCCTTAACTTGCTTGCACCTATCGTTTCCATGCTAGCTTTATCGTAACGCTCAAGAAATTGGGCTTAATGCCGAAAACAATAAAATAAAACAGCCAACCCTTGAGGTTCTTATGCGCCAGAATTTACCAGTGACGGGTCGAAACTTAGAACTCCCAAAAGATGCCAATATTCTTTCGACTACCTCCCCTCAAAGCCATATCACGTACGTTAATCCTGACTTCATTAAAATCAGTGGTTTCACTGAGGAAGAACTATTAGGCCAGCCTCACAACATCGTAAGACACCCAGATATGCCGCCTGCTGCATTTGAGCATATGTGGAGTACATTAAAATCTGGCCGCTCATGGATGGGGCTAGTAAAAAATCGCTGTAAAAATGGCGACCACTATTGGGTAAGTGCTTATGTAACGCCAATAGCTAAGAATGGTTCGATTGTTGAATACCAGTCTGTAAGGACCAAGCCTGAACCTGAGCAGGTTTTGGCTGCGGAAAAATTATATGCTCAATTGAGAAGCGGGAAGGCCGCGAGGCCGAAATTGGCTGCTAGCTTTTCCGTGAAAATACTCTTGCTCATATGGGGTAGTATTATATCAAGCGCAATGGCTGCCGGCATGCTTACTGATACATCAATAAGCAGCTTATTGTTAGCCACTTTAATGTCAGGAAGCTTAAGCTCTGTTAGTGTTTTGGCTATTCTCTCTCCTCTTGGAAGACTGGTTGAAAGAGCCAGGAATATTTCCAATAACCCATTAAGTCAATCCCTCTACACTGGGCGCACCGATGAGTTTGGCCAAATAGAGTTTGCTTTACGAATGATGCAAGCTGAAACAGGCGCCATAGTAGGTCGCATAGGTGATGCATCAAATCGGCTTAGCGAACACACCCGAGGCCTACTAAAGGATATTGAGTCAAGCAATGTACTTACAGTTGAGCAGCAGGCAGAGACAGATCAAATAGCAACGGCAGTAAACCAAATGGTGGCAAGCATTCAAGAGGTTGCGAGCAATGCACAGCATGCTGCAGATGCGGCCGGAAGAGCAGACACTGAGACGGCATCTGGCCAGCGTCTGGTAGCCCACACAAGCCAGTCAATCACTGCCCTTGAAGGTGAAATTAGGCAAGCCACTCAGGTTATTCATGAGCTTGAAGGTCAAAGTAACGAGATATCAAAAGTTCTTGACGTTATACGAGGGATCGCCGAGCAAACGAATTTGTTGGCACTCAACGCAGCAATTGAGGCCGCGCGTGCTGGTGAGCAGGGGCGTGGTTTTGCTGTTGTCGCCGATGAGGTTCGCAGTCTTGCTGCTCGCACACAGCAATCGACAACGGATATTCAAAGCATGATCAGCGCTCTACAAGAGCGAGCGCAATCCGCTGTTACAGTCATGGAGCAAAGTAGTCGGCAAGCGCACACGAGTGTAGCTCACGCAGAGGAAGCAGCTACAGCTCTTGATGGAATTGGCCAACGCGTTAACGAAATTACCGACATGAACGCGCAAATAGCGACTGCGGTCGAGCAGCAGGGAGCAGTAAGTGAAGACATAAACCGCAGTATTATCAATATACGCGATGCTGCTGATACCAATGTACAGACCGGGCAGAATAATTTGCAAAGTGCGAAATCTGTCGCTCAGTTAACTAGCGCTCTGAGCGAACTGGCAAAACAGTTTTGGGAAAAACGAGGATAACGCTTTTCAGTATCTCGACAGGGATAACTTACTTTACCATCGGTTATCCCTTTTAGCCGCACAAATTTTAGCCATGGCTTTTCAGGAAGTCAGGGCTATCAGAATGGCCTTAGAAAGCCTAGTCAAAGAGCTGTCACGAGAACACCGTTAGCTTAGCGTACGATTTTTTCCGAATTCTGCGGTTCCCCCATTACTGAGCCATGCACGGGTGTATAGCAGGCGCTTCAGGCGGAAAGACCAGGGGAAATCGCCAAATTCATGGTAACCGTAATATTCCTTAATCAGCGCAGTATGCTCTCTGAGGGTGGTATCCCGTTCTGCGTAGCGGGAAAGGACTTCCGGACGGCGGACATTAAGCTGCACCGCGACAAATTGCTGAACACCCGGCAGAACCCGGGTTAAATCTGTCAGAAAGGTGCCCAGAAAAGGGGTCGTTTGCGGGAGAGGGCGAAATCCTACGCTAAGGCTTTGGCCAACGATATTCTCCGGTAAGATTGATGTGTTCCCAGGGGATAGGAGAAGTCGCTTGATATCTAGTATGACGTCTGTCGCACCTGCTTGATCGCGGCCGCGATAGCTAGATCGCGTTGCTCCTCTTCTCCATCCGCGTTCCAAGCTGCGGAAAGGCACCCATAAGCGTACGCCTGGTCGAGCAGGCGACGCGGATCGACGTCCAGCGCACGAGAGAATGCGTCCGCCATCTGTGCAATGCGTCTAGGATCGAGACAAAGGTCGTCTCTGTCAGCCGGATCGTAGAACATATTGGCGGCGCCAAAGCCCACTTCACCGACCAGACCGACGGGATCTATCACCAGCCAGCCGCGACTGGAGAACATGATGTTTTCATGATGCAGATCGCCATGTAGCCCACGCAGTTCCGAGGCATTGCTCATCATTTGATCGGCTATAATCGCCGCGTGGACGTAGTCAGTTTGACAACCTGCGTTTTGATCATCGCGCGCCCGCTGAAACAAAGCTGCAAAGCGATCCCGGATCGGGAGAAGGGCAGAAGGCAGGGGTTCCTCAGATGCGGCATACAGCTTCGCCATTAGTTCCGCTGCAATTTCGGTCGCCTGGTAGTCGCCGTGCTCGGCAACGATGTGAGAGAGCATTCGCTCCCCGGCATATTCGAGCAACATCAGATTGTTCTCACGACCGAGCAACCGGACTGCTCCCCTCCCATTGCGCCATACCAGATAGTCGGCCCCGCGCAGTTCATCAGCAATGTCTTCTATAGGTTTCAATCCCTTGACGATTGCAGGAGTCCCGTCTGGCAATGAAACTTTCCAAACGAGGCTGGAAAAGGTGTCCGCAATGAGAACAGGTTGCGAAACGTGCCAATGAGCAGGAAAAACAGGCGGCATGAACATCAACCCCAAGTCAGAGGGTCCAATCGCAGATAGAAGGCAAGGCGTTCGCGGTCGGGGGCTTCGATCCCCAATACATTGAATAGGACAGCGAAGGCGCGCTCTGCTTCATCTGGCGCTGCCCAGTTCTCTTCGGCGTTAGCAATCATGAGTGCCAAATCGGCATAGCGATCTGCTGTTCCGAGCCGCCCAAGGTCGATCAGACCCGTGCATTGAAGAGTTTTAGGGTCCACCATGAAGTTCGGCATGCAGGGATCACCATGGCAAACAACCATATCGGTGCGCTCTTGGTCGAGCCGCACCGGTAGCTCTCGTTCGACACGAGCCAAAAGATCGAGCTGCGGCGTACTCTTGTCCTCGTCCGGTAAGAAGTCGGGATTGACGGCATTGCGGGACACCACATCAACGGCGCGTCCGAACATTCGCGACAGCCTGCGCTCAAACGGACATTGATCAACCGATAGGCTGTGAACAGCGCCAAGTTGCTGCCCCATTGACGGCCACGCTTTGAGCAAATCCGCTCCAGACAGATCAGCCGCCGGTACTCCCGGAATTGCCGTTATCACCAAGCATGCACCCTCCTGTTCCTCCTGCCAGTTGATCACCTCGGGGCAAGCCACACCTCGACCTTTGAGCCAAATGAGGCGGTCACGCTCTCCAGCGAGCTCACCGCGGCGGGAAGCAGGTGCGATTTTCGCGAAGGCATGCCCGTCACCACGTCGAAAAACAAAATCACCAGATTCTCCGCCTCTGACAGGCAACCAGTCAGAATGCGATTCACCAAAAAAAATATTAGTTCGATTCAATGGAGGTTCCTTCAGTTTTCTGATGAAGCGCGGAGGTGGCTCAACCTGCGAAAAGAAACGAGTTGCTACGTAAGTCCGAGAACATGCTTTCCATGGTCTCTGAGCTCGCCTTTGGGACCGACATATCGGTAGAGAGTGACGCGCTCGATGCCGAGTTCCTTGCAGAGATCGGAAACTGAAGTATCGCGCTGGGCCATGGCGGCTTGCGCGAGACGCACCTGAGCTTTGGTGAGCGCGAATTTTCGTCCGCCCTTGCGACCGCGCGCTCTCGCGGAGGCGAGACCCGCCATGGTGCGCTCTCGGATCAGATCCCGCTCGAACTCGGCCAAGGTGGCGAAGATTCCGAACACCATGCGACCGGACGCAGTCGTGGTGTCGATCTGAGCGCCCTTTCCAGTCAGAACCCGCAGGCCGATCTTGCGGTCTGACAGCTCCTTCACCGTGTTGACCAGATGGGCAAGCGATCGTCCGAGGCGATCGAGCTTCCAGACCACCAGCACATCGCCGTCACGCAATGACTTGAGGCAGGCAGTCAAGCCAGGGCGATCATCACGACCGCCGGAAGCAAGATCATCATAGATATTGTACCGTTCGACACCTGCGGCGCGCAAGGCGTCGTGCTGCAGGTCGAGAGACTGCGAGCCATCGGCTTTGGAGACGCGGGCATATCCGATCAGCATGTATCACAAACGTTGGTTTGAGGCGGCGCTTCGGCCACGATTGCATTGACCTCTGGAAATGTATCTCAACCAGCTTCATAAACAAAGCGTCTTGAACGCTATCAGATTTTGAAAAAGGAACATGTATGCCGCGTCGCGTCACTCTAACCGATCGGCAGAAAGACGCGCTGTTGCGCTTGCCGACTTCACAGACGGATTTGCTCAAGCACTATACGCTGAGTGATGAAGACCTTGGGCATATCAGGCTGCGTCGGCGCGCTCACAACAGGTTCGGCTTCGCCCTGCAATTGTGTGTCCTGCGCTATCCCGGCCGGGTGCTGGCTCCAGGCGAACTGATCCCTGCAGAGGTCATCGAATTTATCGGAGCGCAGCTTGGCCTGGGTGCCGACGATCTCGTAGACTATGCTGCCCGCGAGGAAACACGGCACGAGCATCTTGCCGAGTTACGGGGGCTCTACGGCTTCCGCACCTTCTCCGGACGTGGTGCGAGCGAGCTGAAGGAATGGTTGTTCCGAGAAGCCGAGATGGCGGTGTCGAACGAGGATATCGCCCGTCGCTTCGTAGCCGAGTGCCGACGCACCCGCACTGTCCTTCCCGCGACATCCACGATCGAGCGGCTTTGTGCCGCGGCTCTCGTCGATGCCGAGCGACGCATCGAGACGAGGATCGCCAGTCGGCTGCCTATGTCGATCCGAGAACAGTTGCTGGCATTGCTCGAGGAGACGGCTGATGATCGGGTGACCCGTTTTGTGTGGCTGCGCCAGTTCGAGCCTGGCTCGAACTCTTCGTCGGCCAACCGGCTGCTCGACCGGCTCGAATATCTGCAACGCATCGATCTCCCCGAGGATCTGCTTGCCGGCGTTCCTGCCCATCGGGTGACTCGTCTGCGCAGGCAGGGTGAACGGTATTATGCCGACGGCATGCGCGATCTCCCGGAGGACAGGCGGCTTGCGATCTTGGCTGTTTGCGTCTCGGAATGGCAGGCGATGTTGGCCGACGCAGTGGTCGAAACCCACGACCGGATCGTCGGCCGTCTCTACCGTGCTTCGGAGCGTATTTGCCATGCAAAGGTCGCAGACGAAGCGGGGGTGGTGCGTGACACCCTGAAATCCTTCGCCGAGATCGGGGGCGCCCTGGTCGATGCACAGGATGATGGCCAGCCGCTGGGCGATGTCATCGCGAGTGGGTCAGGGTGGGACGGCTTAAAAACCCTTGTTGCAATGGCAACCAGGCTGACCGCCACCATGGCCGACGATCCGCTCAATCATGTGCTCGACGGTTATCACCGCTTCCGCCGATACGCTCCACGCATGTTGCGCCTGCTCGATCTGCGAGCTGCGCCCGTTGCACTGCCGCTTCTGGAAGCGGTGACGGCCCTTCGTACCGGTTTGAACGATGCCGCGATGACCAGCTTCTTGCGGCCCAGCTCGAAATGGCATCGCCACCTTCGGGCCCAGAGGGCTGGCGACGCTCGCCTATGGGAGATCGCGGTGCTGTTCCATCTGCGCGATGCGTTCCGCTCCGGAGATGTCTGGCTTACTAGGTCCCGGCGCTATGGCGATCTGAAACACGCACTCGTTCCGGCACAATCCATCGCGGAAGGCGGTCGTCTCGCTGTGCCATTGCGGCCGGAGGAATGGCTGGCAGACCGGCAAGCTCGCCTCGACATGCGGTTGCGCGAGCTTGGCCGTGCCGCTCGCGCAGGCACGATCCCGGGCGGGTCGATTGAAAACGGCGTTCTGCATATCGAGAAACTCGAAGCCGCCGCGCCGACAGGCGCCGAAGATCTGGTGCTCGATCTCTACAAGCAGATCCCGCCCACGCGCATCACCGATCTCCTGCTGGAGGTGGATGCGGCGACCGGCTTCACCGAAGCGTTCACCCATCTGCGCACAGGAGCACCCTGCGCTGACCGGATCGGGCTAATGAACGTTATCTTGGCGGAAGGGATCAACCTCGGCTTGCGCAAAATGGCGGATGCGACAAACACCCACACCTTCTGGGAATTGATCCGCATTGGACGGTGGCATGTCGAGGGCGAAGCCTATGACCGGGCGCTGGCCATGGTGGTCGAGGCACAGGCAGCGTTACCCATGGCCCGGTTCTGGGGCATGGGCACGTCGGCTTCGAGCGACGGACAGTTCTTCGTCGCTACAGAGCAAGGTGAGGCCATGAACCTGGTCAACGCGAAATATGGCAATACCCCGGGCCTGAAAGCCTATAGCCACGTCTCCGACCAATATGCGCCGTTCGCAACCCAGGTGATTCCTGCAACGGCAAGCGAAGCGCCTTACATCCTCGATGGCCTGCTGATGAACGATGCTGGACGCCATATCCGCGAGCAGTTCACCGACACGGGCGGCTTCACCGATCACGTCTTTGCCGCATGTGCCATTCTCGGCTACCGGTTCGCTCCGCGCATCCGCGACCTGCCATCCAAACGGCTCTACGCGTTCAATCCGTCGGCCGCCCCGGCGCACCTGCGAGCGTTGATCGGCGGAAAGGTCAACCAAGCCATGATCGAGCGCAATTGGCCCGACATCCTGCGCATCGCCGCCACCATTGCTGCCGGGACCGTCGCGCCAAGCCAGATTCTGCGGAAACTCGCCTCCTATCCGCGGCAGAACGAGCTCGCGACAGCCCTGCGGGAAGTCGGTCGCGTCGAGCGCACCCTGTTCATGATCGACTGGATTCTGGATGCCGAACTCCAACGGCGTGCCCAGATCGGGCTCAACAAAGGCGAAGCTCATCATGCGCTGAAGCGGGCAATCAGCTTCCACCGCCGCGGTGAAATCCGCGACCGTTCCGCCGAAGGCCAGCATTACCGCATCGCCGGCATGAATCTGCTCGCCGCCATCATCATCTTCTGGAACACCATGAAGCTCGGCGAGGTCGTTGCAAACCAGAAACGCGATGGAAAGCTGCTATCGCCCGATCTCTTGGCCCATGTTTCGCCGCTCGGATGGGAACACATCAATCTCACCGGAGAATATCGCTGGCCAAAGCCTTAGCGTAGGATTCCGCCCCCTCCCGCAAACGACCCCAGAAAACGGGCGGTGGTGAGCTGAAGCGCAATTCCCAGCCGGTTATGCCTTCCCCGTCGCTGGTTAATGAAGGCAAGATCTCGCTCATCAAGATGAAAATAGCGCGCCAGCTGCACGTCATTGGGTTCTGCAACATAGCGACCATAATTCAGTTCCTGCTCAGTGGTCAGAAAATCGACGGGCATATAGGCCTTCCTGCCTGACGGTTATATATTAACAATTTCGCAACCGTCCGAAATGTTATAAATTATCAGACATAGTAAAACGGCTTCGTTTGAGTGTCCATTAAATCGTCATTTTGGCATAATAGACACATCGTGTCTGATATTCGATTTAAGGTACATTTTATGCGAATTTTTGGTTATGCGCGGGTCTCAACCAGCCAGCAGTCCCTCGATATTCAGATCAGAGCGCTCAAAGATGCAGGGGTAAAAGCTAACCGCATCTTTACCGACAAGGCATCCGGCAGTTCAACAGATCGGGAAGGGCTGGATTTGCTGAGGATGAAGGTGGAGGAAGGTGATGTCATTCTGGTGAAGAAGCTCGACCGTCTTGGCCGCGACACCGCCGACATGATCCAACTGATAAAAGAGTTTGATGCTCAGGGTGTCGCGGTTCGGTTTATTGACGACGGGATCAGTACCGACGGTGATATGGGGCAAATGGTGGTCACCATCCTGTCGGCTGTGGCACAAGCTGAACGCCGGAGGATCCTAGAGCGCACGAATGAGGGCCGACAGGAAGCAAAGCTGAAAGGAATCAAATTTGGCCGCAGGCGTACCGTGGACAGGAACGTCGTGCTGACGCTTCATCAGAAGGGCACTGGTGCAACGGAAATTGCTCATCAGCTCAGTATTGCCCGCTCCACGGTTTATAAAATTCTTGAAGACGAAAGGGCCTCGTGATACGCCTATTTTTATAGGTTAATGTCATGATAATAATGGTTTCTTAGACGTCAGGTGGCACTTTTCGGGGAAATGTGCGCGGAACCCCTATTTGTTTATTTTTCTAAATACATTCAAATATGTATCCGCTCATGAGACAATAACCCTGATAAATGCTTCAATAATATTGAAAAAGGAAGAGTATGAGTATTCAACATTTCCGTGTCGCCCTTATTCCCTTTTTTGCGGCATTTTGCCTTCCTGTTTTTGCTCACCCAGAAACGCTGGTGAAAGTAAAAGATGCTGAAGATCAGTTGGGTGCACGAGTGGGTTACATCGAGCTGGATCTCAACAGCGGTAAGATCCTTGAGAGTTTTCGCCCCGAAGAACGTTTTCCAATGATGAGCACTTTTAAAGTTCTGCTATGTGGTGCGGTATTATCCCGTGTTGACGCCGGGCAAGAGCAACTCGGTCGCCGCATACACTATTCTCAGAATGACTTGGTTGAGTACTCACCAGTCACAGAAAAGCATCTTACGGATGGCATGACAGTAAGAGAATTATGCAGTGCTGCCATAACCATGAGTGATAACACTGCGGCCAACTTACTTCTGACAACGATCGGAGGACCGAAGGAGCTAACCGCTTTTTTGCACAACATGGGGGATCATGTAACCCGCCTTGATCGTTGGGAACCGGAGCTGAATGAAGCCATACCAAACGACGAGCGTGACACCACGATGCCTGCAGCAATGGCAACAACGTTGCGCAAACTATTAACTGGCGAACTACTTACTCTAGCTTCCCGGCAACAATTAATAGACTGGATGGAGGCGGATAAAGTTGCAGGACCACTTCTGCGCTCGGCCCTTCCGGCTGGCTGGTTTATTGCTGATAAATCTGGAGCCGGTGAGCGTGGATCTCGCGGTATCATTGCAGCACTGGGGCCAGATGGTAAGCCCTCCCGTATCGTAGTTATCTACACGACGGGGAGTCAGGCAACTATGGATGAACGAAATAGACAGATCGCTGAGATAGGTGCCTCACTGATTAAGCATTGGTAACTGTCAGACCAAGTTTACTCATATATACTTTAGATTGATTTAAAACTTCATTTTTAATTTAAAAGGATCTAGGTGAAGATCCTTTTTGATAATCTCATGACCAAAATCCCTTAACGTGAGTTTTCGTTCCACTGAGCGTCAGACCCCTAAGACATTCCGCCGCAGGGATGCTTGACGCAAGCCCATGTTACCGGCAGTTCCGGTAAGTGATCCCACATCTGATAGCCCAACACCAAAATGACATCGGGCCTCAGCTCGGCCACCACTTCTTCAAGCGCAGCAGCTGCATCACGCCACATAGCGCGCGTGGGACGTATACGGCCAGCATCGCCCACAAACTCCTGAACGTAGTTGTAGAAGGCTACATGCTGCCAGGCTTCACGCCGTTCCTCTGCGGTCGGCTCGTCAGTTGTGCCTCGTAGCAGATTGGTGGCTATCGTGAAAAAACGAAGCCCTGGCTGGAAAGCATGCTCGTTAATAACGTGCTGGGTAAAGTCAGGGGCGTAGTCTTCCGGTTCACCATAGTGGGACTCACCCAACACCATAACGCGGACGCCGTAGCGGCTTGAGTGATAATGGTCACCCACCCAAGGCTGAAATTTCACGCTGGAATTAGTTGCTGTTTGCATACGTTACATTCTCACACTTTGCATCACTGATGGGCATGGCCGCATTATAAATATCCTCAAGCGCCAACGTTACCTCGCTTTTGCGCAAGATGGCGTCCCGCAGCATCGTCAATCGGAAGTTAGAGCCTTTCCAGTAATACTCTTTGTACTTGTCATCTGCGACGAAACCGCCTTCTCGATGGCGTTCATACACGATAGGTGGCATGCCCGCTTTGTCGGACGGGTGAAGCTCCAGCCAACGCTCATATTTTCCGTTCTCGTAGATTGTCAGCCGCTGCGCTGGGTCAGTCAACTTACCCCCGTCCAGCACCCACCGGCACATCATTGACGCTATTTCTTTTGCTGCGGGATCTATGGTTGATGGGGTGCCAGCATTAGCCTGGGAGGCCATAAGAAACGCTGCGGACATAATGAGTGTGTGGCGAAGTTTCATGAGAGATCCCTTAGTTCAGATTGCATCCAATGCGGAAGGCATTGCCGATTTCAGTGTATTCAGCACGGCTTGCGCCCGTGAGTTTAGTGGCTTCACTGCTGAAGTGCGTATTGTCGCGGGTGCATTTTTCTGGCGTGGATTGCGCGCCTTTGAGGCACATAGAGTACGCAACAGACGGATTAGCGAACTGGGTACGCTGTGCGTAGCCTTCGCACACAGCAGTTGCACGGACCTGCTTTTGGCGCGCGGTCATCGGTTTGATTGCCTTACTATTGGCAGCCTTCAGCTTATAGCAGCTCAGATTACGCGAGCGGGCAGCTGCCTCTAGGGCTTTTGAGCGGCTAAGATTGTCGTTGTATTCAGGATGGCTGGATGGGTTAACGTTTAGGCTCGGCTGTATCGCGTCAGATGCCTGGCAAAGTTGCTGATCGCTGTATCTGGCAATCTCCGCTGCCTCTATCGCGGCTTTGTCTGGCTGCGGGGCTTTCGGTGCGGGAGTAGCGCATCCTGCTAATGCCAGCGCCAATGAGGCGGCTAATAGTCGTTTCATGGGTTCGAGTGCCCTGTATGCAAGTTGTAGAAGGGGTCAGTTTGGAGATCGGAAATTATTGTACTATAAGGGCTTCCCCGGCATGTCAACGCCGGTGTTTACGGTTTCTGTCTGCACT
>OLOC01000985.1_pt1 | contig 18549 bp, 18 predicted proteins | sample 1643111 | NCBI WGS metagenome assembly OLOC01 (sample SAMEA3136633, study PRJEB25190) | human gut metagenome
CGCGAGGTCGGCTGCTCCCCCGCCGCCTGGCGCAAGCAGCACCGCCTCTGAGGCCGCCCTGCTCCGGGATCCCGTCGTGCCCCCATAAAAGGGAAGGAGCCCCGAGAGGCTCCTTCTTGTCGCATCTGTCGCTGCCAGGCCTGCTTGGCGCGGGCTCGGCTGTACTTCGCCGAGCCGTGGGCGCCGTGGCCGCAGGCGAACCCGTTGTAGCGCGGCTTGGCCGCCAGCGTCGCCTCCTCGGACGACTGCCGCCACACCACCTCGTCCTTCGCCTTTTTCGGCTGCACGGGCACCGCCTTCTTGCGCTTCTTCGACATATCCTCTCACCTCCTTCATACTCAACTTATTAGTATCCCACATACTTGGTAAAGACAGCGAGAGGCCCTGTCACGTTCCAGATTCGCCCGCCTTTGGCCCAAGCGTACTTCGATACGCGCCGTGGCCAAAACAAGGGCGAAGATGGAATGCGACAGGGCCTCGCAGCGTCGGCTCCTTCGCCTGTCCGTCAGGACGGGCGAAACTGACTAGAACTTGCGGAACTTGTCGGCCGGGGTGAAGCAGATGGGGCACTTCTCGAAATCGTCGCCCTTGTGGATGTAGCCGCAGATGGGGCACAGGTAGTAGGCCTCGTCGGTGGGAGCGTCGATGTTGTTGTAGGCGTCCATGTACAGCTCGGCGTGCACGGCCTCGGCGAGCTTGGCGCGGGTGAACACGAACTCGGCCTTCTTGTTGCCCTCCTCCTGAGCGACCTTGATGAAGCTCGGGTACATGTCGGAGGTCTCGTAGATCTCGCCCAGGGCGCCGGCGATGAGGTTCAGGTCGGTAGCGATGCCCTCGGCCTCGGGAGCGGCGGGGCGCTCGTAGCCCGGCTCGATCTCGGCGATCACGCCGGCCTCAAGGCCGATGTGGATCTGCTCGGCGGCGCTGGTGGCCTCGAACAGGCGGGCGATCTGGTCGAAACCCTGCTCCTTGGCGGCAGCGGCGCAGGCGGCGTACTTGGCGGACGCGCCGGTCTCGCCGCACACGGCAGCCTTCAGGTTCTCAAGCGTGGTGCCCACCTCGGTGATGGACTCGGGAACCACGTCGAAATTGCTGGAGTTCTCAGCGGTAGGGATAACGTCACGCAGATTCATGGAATCTTCCTTTCTTAAGCATCGACGACATCGTCTCAATGTCTGGGTCATTATAGTACGGCGCTCCCGCCCCGCGCATCGAGAAAACAGGATGTAACAATTTCCGAACTTTTCCCCACAGATTGGTTCATACTGTGTTCGATCGCACAAGAGAAAGGATGTTACGTGGAACGCGAAGTGGCTTGGAAGAAGTACGACGAGGCGTCGCTGGACGAGCTTGAGGCGCTGGCCGTCGACTACATCGATTTCATCTCCGAGAACAAGACCGAGCGCGAGTGCGCGGCGGCCGCCATCGCCGCTGCTGAGGACGCCGGCTACGATTCGCTGGCTGATTGCATCGCCGCCGGCACGGCGATGGGCCCGGGCAGCAAGCTGTGGGCCTGCGCCCAGGGCAAGGCCGTCATTCTCGTACATGTGGGGGCCGCACCGATCTCCGAGGGCATGAACATCCTGGGCGCGCACATCGACTCGCCGCGCCTCGACATCAAGCAGAACCCGCTGTACGAGACGAGCGATTTCGCGCTGCTTGACACCCATTACTACGGCGGCATCAAGAACTACCAGTGGACGGCGCTGCCGCTAGCGCTTCACGGCGTCGTGGCCAAAACCGACGGCGAGGTGGTGGAGGTGAACATCGGCGACGACCCGGCTGACCCGGTGTTCTGCGTGACCGACCTGCTTCCCCACTTGGGTTCCCAGCAGATGGATAAGAAGGGCTCGAAGGTCGTGGAAGGCGAGGACTTGGACGTGCTCGTGGGCAACCGGCCGCTCGCCGCGACCGACGCCGACGAGGCGGACGACGGCGCCGGGAAAGCCGAAGGCGACAAGGCCTCCAAAGATCCCGTGAAAGCCTACGTGCTGGCGCTTCTGTCCGACAAGTACGGCATCGCCGAGGAGGACTTCCTCTCAGCCGAGCTGGAGGTAGTGCCCGCCGGCCGCGCCCGCGACCTCGGCTTCGATCGTTCCATGGTCATCGGCTACGGCCAGGACGACCGCGTGTGCGCCTACACCTCCCTTGCGGCCCAGCTGGCCTTGGGCGACGACATCCCCGCCCGCACCGCTGTCTGCGTGCTGGTGGACAAGGAGGAGATCGGCAGCGTGGGCGCCTCCGGCATGGCCTCGATGTTCTTTGAAAACACCATCGCCGAAATCATGGCGCTCGCCGGCGAGAGCAGCCCGCTGCGCCTGCGCCGCGCCCTCACCCGCTCGCGCATGCTGTCCTCGGACGTGTCCGCCGGATTCGACCCCGCCTACGCGAGCGTCTTCGAAGCGAAGAACTCCGCCTATCTGGGCCGCGGTCTCGTGTTCAACAAGTACACCGGCGCGCGGGGCAAGAGCGGATCCAACGACGCCTCGGCCGAGTACGTCGCGCTCGTGCGTCGCATCATGGACGACGCGGGCGTGAGCTTCCAGACCGCCGAGCTGGGCCGCGTGGACGCCGGCGGCGGCGGAACCATCGCTTACATCCCCGCGAAGTACGGCATGGACGTCATCGACTCCGGCGTGCCCGTGCTTTCGATGCACTCCCCCTGGGAAGTCACGAGCAAAGCCGACATCTACGAGGCCCGTCGCGGCTACGAGGCGTTCCTGCGCGCGTAAAGTTCGCGGGAACCGAGGCTTCGACCGACTCATGCAATCGATGAGCGATTTTCGGACGGTTTTTTCGAGTTGTTAGGGTTCGGGATGACCATCCGAAAGAACCGGATGCAGATGATCGTGTGGCGACCTGGGGTTTTGCCGTTGTGTTCCCTAAACCGAGCGGCGAGAGGCCCTTTCCGCTTCCCCCACGACTCTAACAAGTCGAAATTCTTGCATAAAAAAGGGGCGGCTCCTTATCCCGGAGCCGCCCCTTCCATCATCGGAGGATGTCGAGCCGAACGCGCGAAGCCCCTACGCCGTGGGCTCCTGCTGGGTGATGCAGTGGATGTTGCCGCCGCCGAAGACGACCTGCTCGGACTGCACGCCCACGCACTTGTAGACGCCCTCGCCCCACACCTCGTCGTAGATCTGCTGCAGCGTGTCCACGGCGAGCTGGTCGTTCTCGTCGCCGTACTGGGGCACGATGACGCCGCCGTTGGTCACCAGGTAGTTCATGTAGGAGGCGATCAGCGGCTCGTCGGCCACGCGCGGCTCGGCGTTCTCGTCGACGTCGATGGTGTCGCAGGAGGCCTGGTCCATGTACAGGGGCTTCACCGGCATGGGGAGCTTGCACACCTTCAGCTGGCGTCCCTTCGCGTCGGTCGCCGCGGCCAGGGTGTCGTAGGCCTCATGGCACTGGCGGTAGAAGGGGTAGTCCGGATCGTCGGTCCAGATGACGGCCACCACGCCCGGCGCGATGAAGGTGGCCACGTCGTCGATGTGGCCGTTGGTCTCCTCGGGGTCGATGCCCTCCTTCACCCAGATGACCTTCTCCACGCCCAAATACGCCTTCAGGTGCTCGTCCATGTACTCGCGCAGCTCCTCGCTCCAGGGCTCGAACTGCTTGGCGTACTTCGGCCAGATGGTCTCCTCGTCCTCCTCCTCGGCAAGCACGGCCGAAGCGGTGCGGCCCGGGGAGAGCAGGCACTGGTCGGTCACGATGACGGTGCCCTCGCCATCCACAGTGATGGAGCCGCCCTCGAGGATCATGTCGTCGGGACGGTAGCGCACGCAGCCGGTAAGCTGCGCCATCTTCGCGGCGATCTGGTCGTCGGCGTCCCACGGGAAGTACAGGCCGTCGATGAGGCCGCCGTAGGCGTTGAAATGCCAGTCGCAGGCGCGCTTGTTGCCCGCACCGTCGGTCACGAAGGTGGCGCCGGTGTCGCGGAACCAGGCGTCGTTGGTGGTCATCTCGATGACGGTCACGTTGTCGTCGTCCTCGAAGACGGCCAGGCAGTTGGCGAAGTCGGCCTCGTTGGCGCACATGGTGACCGGAGTGAACTCGGCGATGGCGCGGGCGATGGCGGCGTACTGCTTCTGGGCCGGCTTCGCGCCATGGGCCCAGGTGTCGGTGCGGTGCGGCCAGCCCATCCAAACGCGCTCCTGCGGGGCGAACTCGGCCGGCATGGAGAAGCCATCGGCGGCGGGCGTGGAATCGGACTCGTAAATGGTCTTCATAGGGGATCCTTTCGGAGTAAATCAGCTAGAAAATCTTCTCAGACTTGCCGTCGTCGGCGGCGAGGATGGCCTCAATCTGCGCGGGGTCGGCTGGCTCGATCTGGTCGGACTCGCCTTCGGCCTCAGCAGCCAAGCGCTCAGCGGCCATCGCGGGCGTGAGACCCTTGAACTCTTCTTTGCGACCGCGAGCACTCACAATACGCACCACCTCGCCCATGATAAGGAACACGACGAAGATGGCGAGCATCGGAACCTTGTCGGCCACTTCTTCGGCCGACAGCGGAATGACCGTGGCCACGCAGGCCAGCACCAGCTCGATAACCGGGATGGCCAGGATCACCTTCGCAGCCGTGCCCGAGAACGGGAAGCGGTACACGCGGGGGCGATTCGCATCAACCTTGCGCAGCTTCAAAAACGCCGGGAACATAGGGATGTAGGTGAGCAGCAGGAACACGACGGAGGTGGCGAACAGCGTCCAGAACAACCCGTCGGAGATGGCCTCGTTGGGGATGAGCTGGATGAGCAGCACAGCGGTTGCCACGATGCCGTTGACGATGGCGGCGCCGGTGGGCATGCCGGTCTTCGGGTTCTCGTGGGCGAACACGCGGGGCATGTTCTGGTTCTTCGCGGCGTACTGGGCCACGGCGTTCACACCGAAGGACCAGGAGGCCATGTTCGCGAACAGGGTGATGAGGAACACCACGGCGATGATGATGAAGATGGGAGACGCCTCGCCCACCATGGTCATCACGGCCACGATCATGCCGAAGTCCGGGTCAATCTGGTCAGCCGGAATGGCAGCGCCGATGCCGAAGCCGCAGAACAGGTAGATGGCGCCGATGGCCAGGCCGCCCAAGATGATGGCCTTGGGGATGTCGCGGGCGGGGTTTTCCATATCCTTGGCGAAGGTGCAGACCACCTCAAAGCCCATGAAGTTGAAGATGATGATGGACAGGTATCCGAGCGCGGCGGTGTTGGTGACGTCGGGCAGGAAGGTGGCCGGGGCCATGTCGCCCGCGAAGCCGTTCTGCACGGCGAACCAGATGCCGAGCACGCCCACCGAGACGGCCACGAGCACCTTCAGCACCGCACCGCCGTTCAGAATCCACTCCGAGTCGGACACCTTCGAGAAGCTCATCAGCACGACGATCCACACGAAGGCGATCTCAATGGCCAGGGTAAGGGCCAGATTCGACTCGATGTCGGCCCCGAACACCATGCCGAGAATCGGCGGGAACAGGGTGGCCAGGCTGGCAATCCACAGCGGGAAGTTGATCCAGTAGTACCAGCTGATGCGAGCGCCCCACTTGTCGCCGAGGGCGTCGCGCACCCAGTCGTAGATGCCGCCCTCAGAATCATAGGTGGTGCCGAGCTCGGCCACCACCATGCCGTAGGGCAAAAGGAAGGTGATGATCAGGAAGATCCACCAGAAGAACTGCTGGTTGCCGATGGCGGCGGCGGGGGCGGCGGCCTCGCACACGAACACCACGCAGATCACCGACAGAATAACGGACATGAAGGAGAACTTTTTCTTACCACTCATAGCGGAACCCCTTAATTTGAAAAGGGAGTCGGGAAAGTCGTGACTCCCCCGACTCTGAAAGACTTACAGACCGTGCTTGCCGAGACGCGCCATGCAGCTGTCGATGGTGGCGCGATAGGCGGTCGCCTTCTCCTCGTTCGGCTCGCTCTGCGGGCACAGGGTGGCCAGGATGGCGCGGATGGAGTGCTTGCGGTTCTCCGCCTCGTCCCAGCACAGGCTGCGCACCGGGTCGTCCATGACCTCGTCCACCACTTCCTCGCCGCGGGTGGCCGGCAGGCAGTGCATGAACTTGGAATTCGGGCCGGCGGCGTCCATCATGTCCGGGGTCACCTGGTACTTGGGGTAGAACACGTCCATGTAGCTGTCGCCCTCGACCTCGTCGTCGTAGAGGCCGTACCACACGTCGGTGTAGACGAAGTCGGCGCCCTCGATGACCGAGATGTCGTCGGAGATCTCGATGGTGCCGCCGGAGACCTTGCAGTTCGCCTCGCCGATCGCCATGAGCTCCTTGCCGAAGGCGGCGCGCTCCTCGGGCGTGCCCACGTGCAGGCCGCCGTCGCAGATCTGGTGGCCCTTCGGTCCGAACTGCACGAAGTCCATGCCCATCTTCGAGGCGATGAACATGAGCGACACGCACACCTGGGTGGCGTCGCCGACGAAGGCGAGCTTGCAGTCCTCGATCCTCTTGCCGGCGGGCAAATTCTCGATCATGGTCATGAGGTCGCCGAGCTCCTGGGTCGGGTGGTTGTACTCGCTCATGCCGTTGATCACGGGCGCCGCGGAGTACTTGGCGAGGTCCACCACGTCCTTGTGGCGGTCGACGCGGGCCATGAGGATGTCCACGAGCGACCCCATGACGCGCCCGGAGTCCTCGATGGACTCGTGGCCGCCCAGCTGGATGGAGCCGGGGCCGAAGAACTGCGCGTGGCCGCCGAGGTCGGTCATGGCCGCCTCGAAGGAGATGCGGGTGCGGGTGGAGACCTGCTGGAAGATCATGCCGAGGGTCTTGTACTTCAGCAGCAGCGGGTACTCGCCGCCCTCCTTGATGAGCCTCTTCATGGCGATGGCGAGGTCCACCATGCCGAGCAGCTCGTCCTTCGTGAAGTCGTTGGTGTCGATGTAATCCTTGACCATGGAAATCCTCCTTGGACTCGCGGGGCCGTCCTGCCCCTTGCAGGACTGAGCACCCCTCAAGCGTCCCCGGGATCGGCGGGGCGCTCCTCTTGGCGCACAGCATGGGCCGCGTCGGAGGTTTTGAAAAGAAATAACCGGGATTATTTTTCGTTCACCCCAGGGCGCACCGCGTCTAATCCGAAATAATCCCGACGTTTAGGGTCATTGAACGGGGATATGTGGTATGAATATACCCGTTCGCGTAAACCGCACCGCGCGAAATCGCGGGTGCTTTCTAATCCCCCTTAGATCCCATCAGGCCCGACAGCATCGAGGAGGCTCGCTTTGGAAACGGCGTTCTACCTCTACACCATCGTCGTGATGCTCGCCTGCGTGGCAGCGGGCGCCGTGTCGCTTTCGGCCTATTTCGTCTCCCGGCGCCGCTCGTTTCTCTTCGCGTCGGTCATGTTGCTGTTCTACTTTCTCGATCTGGCCCTCATCTTTCAATATGAATACCTGGGCCAGAACATGGAGTACTCCCTCGCTCAGTTCTACACGATCAACCGTCCGCAGCTGAAGACCCTTCTGGCCTTAGGAACGCTCGAGCCCATGTGGCTTATCTTGTGCGATTTCATGAACGAGCGGCGACGCGCATGGCGTCTGGCGCCGGCCTTCGTGTTCATTGCCGCCAGCGAGCTCGTCGTTTGGTGCCTGCCCGTGGATCAATTTCGCCAGTGGCTCTTCTACACGCTACGCCAAGCTTTTCTCCTGTGGTGCATCGGGTATGCGGTCTTCCGCTATGCGACATCGAGAAGCGAGGTGGAGAAGGCCCGGATGCGCCGTCAGGGGCCAGTGCTCATCGCCGCGGCGGCGCTTTTGCCCCTCTATATCAGTGAGCGGAATTTCTCGGAGAACATCCTGCTTCTCGCGTTCTCCTTCTTCACCCTGCGCGCCGCTTCCGACACGCTGCGTCTGCGCTTCAAAGAGCCGCCCGCCGCCGACGCGCCGGACACCCAAACCTACGTGGACGAGCTGCTGCCCGCTTTCTGCGAGCGTTACAACCTCACAGCCCGCGAGCGCGTCATCGTGGAGCAGGTGCTGCAAGGGAAAGACAACCAGAACATCGCCAGCTCGCTGCAGCTGGCGCTGGGCACCGTGAAGGCCCACGTGCACAACATCCTGAAGAAGACCGGCGTCTCCACCCGCCAAGAGCTGACCCAGCTGTTCTGGAAGGGATAAGGTCGCCGCGTTTCCCCGTAGGGGCCGACCTTGGTCGGCCCTCCCGGCAAAGAAAGACTGTCATGTACGAAAAAGGGGCGACCAAGGTCGCCCCCTACGGAAGTTGGCTTTGCTGTCTTGTGCCTACTCGGCGGCATCCTCGGCCCAGGGGCTGGCGTACACGGCGTAGCTCGCGAACTGCGGGGCGCCCACGGCGTAGATGTCGTAGTCGGCCGCCTGACCGGGCTCGGTGTCGACGATCTTGAAGAAGCCGCCCTCAATATTGCCGTCCTGATCGAGCAGCACCACATCGACGCGCGACTGCGTGGCGCCATCCAGGGATTCGGACGCGGTCACCGTGCCCGTGAACTCCTTGGCACCGAACTGGGTGTCAGTCGTGCCCTTGTCCTGCACGGTGTACACGTCGGCCAGCGTTTGATCCGTGGCCTTCCACGAGCCCTCGGGCGTCGTGATGGCGAACTCGACGGTCGCCGGCTTCACCACCTCAGTTGAAGTGGCCGAGGAGTTGGCGGTGGATCCGGCCACATAGGAGTAATAGTAGGTAGAATCGGGCAGCACGCCGGGAGTTTCGATGGTCTCGTCGAAGATGACGTTGCCGCCATCGTCCTTGCCCACGACTTCGATGACCGGATCAACCGCCTCAACGGTCTTGTTGGGGTTCTGCACCTCTACGGCGAAATCCACCATGCCGTTGTCGGCCACGAACCATCCGGAATCGACGATCTGCAGCTCAGCGGGATTCGCGGCCTCCTGCTCGGCCGTGGCCGCATCGGCCTCAGCGTCGGCTTGCTCATCGACGGCGGCCTGACCCGCCGCCGGGCCCTGGGTCTCTTCAGTCTGCACCACCGCCTGCTCCGATCCGGCCGGTGCCGTCTGACCGCTTTGGGCCGCGCACCCCGCAAGGCTTACCGCGAACAGACCGGAGAGTGCCACCCAGCCCATGTACTTCAGCTTCATTGTCATCACCATTCCCTTGAAGGTTCTTGTTACGCAAACCATGCAAGTAAATGATTACCCCGCTCGTGTACTAATTTAGAGCGCAGTGCCCTTTCGTAGCCTCTGCGCCACTGCTTTGTTTCAGCTGAAATTCCCACGTCAACGCTAGGAAATCAAGATGCGGAAGGTCATAGTTCACAGAGCATCAACCGAAGTGACCGCCCCTTGAACGCTTTGCTTCAGCTCCATGGCAATACAAGAGATTCGGCCCGAAAAACACGAAGGCCCGCAGGAGGGGGATCCGCGGGCTTCATGTTGTGGCGACAGCGAGACGAGGAGAAGCTTCGCCACCCAGTAAAACAAGAAGAGAGGAGGTGTTGCAGGACTTCGTTCCCTCGGCCCTGCTGACAAAAGTTATAATAGGTTAACTGATTCGTTCGCACAAGGGAGTTAACCTAGGTTTACACTTTCTCCACAACTCTCGCGCACCCAGCCCGCACCTTCGTCGGTATCACGCAGCCCGGTCGCCCCGCCCCTGTTTGACGGAATCGTGCACGGTTATTTACGCCATGGTAACTGCAAAGCCGAAAGTCTTCCCAAAGATCGTCCCTCCCCTATACTGCAACCAGCGAAACGGAAAAGAGCTGATCAATCTTCTCCTTTCCCCTTTCCTTTCCTTCTTCTCTCTTTTGGAAGCGGGCGCCCCTCAACAAGCCCGCTTCCCGAGAACGAGATTTCCCCGATCCGTTCTCGAACCCCTGCAATGAGGCGGCTCCCCCAAGCCGCCTCTTCTTTTTGGCACGCAAAGCCTCTCCCGAATTCATGCGCGTGAGAAAAGGGATGCCAGATGACACCCCTTTCGCTATCGTCGCCGAACGGCACGTGTCGGATCGCTCTTACCGAGCGCCCGTCTCCGCACAGCCGCTACGGGCGCGCATCCAGAATTTTGAGCGCTTGCTCGTAGCCGCCGGCGCCGTAGCTGAGGCACTTGGAAACCCGGGCGATGGTCGTGGCCGAGGCGCCCGTTTCCGCCTCGATGGCCGCGTAGGACTTCCCCGCCGCCAAAAGACGCGCCACGCCCAACCGCTGGGACGTCTCACGAATCTCTCGCACGGTGAACAGGTCTTCCAAAAGAGCGAATATGGTGTCGGGATCGTCGATGGCGGCCAGTACGCACAGCAAATCGTCAACGTCCGGGGTGCGAATCTCAGCCATTAGACCTCCGTGAGCCAGTCAGCGTATTCGTCGATACGCCCGTAGACCAGGTCGAAGAAACGGTCCTGCAGCGCGCGGGTGATCTCGCCGGGCTTGCCGATGACGCGGCCGTCCACGGATCCCACGGGCGTGAGCTCGGCAGCCGAGCCGGTCATGAACACCTCGTCGGCAATGTAGAGATCGCTGCGGGTGAGGCTTTCCTCAACGGCGGGTATCTCCAAATCGTCAGCCAGGCACAGCACCGTGTCGCGCGTGATGCCCTCGAGAAGTCCATCGGAGAGCGGCGGCGTGGACAGCACGCCGTTGCGCACGATGAACAAGTTCTCGCCCGTGCCCTCGCAGACGAGTCCGGCCTCGTTCAGCATGATGGCCTCGGCATAGCCGTGGGCCTTTGCCTCCATCTTCGCGAGGATGGAATTCATATAGGAGGCCGTGGCCTTCACCGCCGGCGGAATGGCGTTGTTCGAGCGCTGACGCCACGAGGAGATGCCCACGGCCACGCCGTTTTCCAGCGCGTCGGCGCCCAGGTAGGCGTCCCAGGGCCACACGGCGATGACGACGTCCACGGGCGCCCCGGTCGGGTCTACCCCCATGACGCCGTAGCCGCGGTATACCAATGGGCGGATATAGCAGGCCGGAAGCCTGTTGGCACGGATGACCTCCAACGTGGCGTCCATCAGCTCGTCGACGCTGTAGGGCAACTCGATCTGGGCAATCTTGCAGCTGCGATGCAGCCGTTCCATATGGTCGCGCAGGCGGAACACGTAGGATTTGTCCTCGTCGGGCACCTTGTAGCAGCGAATGCCCTCGAACACGCCGGAGCCGTAGTGCAGCGAATGCGACAGCACATGGGTCGTCGCCTCCGCCCACGGCACCAGCTCGCCGTTCTTCCAGATGTAATCGACCTCGGTGATGTCGGACAATGGAACCATCCCTTTCTCAGACCAGAAAAGCCCTCGTCGCGTGCGCAACGCGAGCAAGGGCCATTGTACTCCAACACGCTAAAGCGAAAGAGCAGTTCCACGAAGGCGGCAAAACCAGAGTCGTCCCCTCAGGGCCAAAGCGAGTTCGAAGCCGCAGCATGCCACTTTTACGTCGGAATAATTGGCATCCGTGCCACTTTTACGTCGGAATAATTGGTATCCGTGCCACTTTTCAGATGGAATATTGCTCTGAAACATATTATCATGGCATTCGAACCGATGACTGGCGTTGGCAGAAAGGAGCTTGCCGTGGAGCGATTCGCCATAAAAGACCTCATTGCCTGGAAGAACTCCCCTCGCCGACGACCGCTGCTCGTGCAGGGAGCACGACAGGTGGGCAAGACGTGGCTCATCAGGGAGTTCGGGCAGACCCACTTCGCCGCAGTGGCTTACGTGAACTTCCTCGAAGATGAGGCTATGGCGCGTCAGTTCGAAGGTGAGTTAGCTCCGGCGAGGCTGCTCGACGCCGTCACCTTGTACACCGGCGTTAACGCCAAAGACCCGAACACTCTCGTAGTGTTCGACGAGATTCAAGAATGCCCTCGGGCCCTTACCTCCCTCAAATCGTTCGCCGAGCGCAGCCCTGAAACCGCCCTCGTCGCTGCCGGGTCGCTTTTGGGCGTCGCCCTTCACCGGGGCGTCTCCTTCCCTGTCGGGAAAGTCGACCACCTGCTCATCTACCCCTTGTCCTTTGACGAATTTCTCCTCGCAACCGGCAACAGTCTCATGCTGGATACCCTGCGACGAGGAGATCTCGCGTTGGCCGATTCCCTTTCGGAGCGTTACATAGAACAGCTGCGCAATTACTACTTCGTCGGCGGCATGCCAGAAGTGGTTCAAACGTTTTTGGATACGGGCAGCTTCAGCGAAACGAGAAAGCAGCAGAATCGGCTGCTCTTCGACTACGAGCACGACTTTTCCAAATACGCCGACGCTGCCCTCGCCGAGAAAATACGGCTCGTGTGGAACTCGGCTCCCGGACAGCTCGCCCGCGAGAACAAGAAGTTCGTCTACTCAGCTGTGCGCACGGGCGCCCGCGCACGCGGCTACGAAGAGGCCATCCAGTGGCTCGTGGACGCAGGACTGCTTCTGCGCGTCAACCGCATCACGAAGCCGGGACTGCCCCTCTCCGCCTACGAGGATCGAGACGCTTTCAAGATATACCTGCTCGACGTGGGACTCCTCGGCGCGGCAAGCCGTCTCGATGCCTCGGTTCTCGTTGACGGCCATGAGCTGTTTTCCGAGTTCAAGGGGGCCCTCACGGAAAACTACGTGTGCCAGGAGCTCGTTGCCACAGGCAAGGTGGTTCCTTACTACTGGTCGGCCGAGAACTCCTCCGGCGAGGTCGATTTCGTGTACGATTACGGCCGCTCCATCGTGGCCGTCGAGGCGAAGGCCACCACGAACCTGAAGGCGAAGAGCCTTCGCTTGTTCGTGGAGCGTAACCACCTCGGCCGGGGCCTACGCCTGTCGCTGTCGCCCTTCAAAGAGCAGGACTGGGTAGTGAACCTGCCCCTATACGCAGCAGGGCTGCTGCCCGAGTGGTTCGCACAGATGCGGAAGGGTGCGATCTAGAATCAATCCGCACACCTATACAGGCTCTCGCAATAAGGGGAAGGCGGGCCCCAATCGAGTCCGCCTTCCCAACGTCAGTACTTTCACAAAGTGAGAAACTTGCTTAGGCTTGCTGTGCGCTGAGCGATTCCAACGCGTCATCGATCATGGCCTCGGCTCGGGCCAGATAATCCATCGATCCATCGAAATTGTGAGCCGCTGTACGTCCTTGTCCATCAGAGCCCGCAAGCGGATTCGTGGTAAGGTTCTTATTGGCAAACGTAGTGATGAACGATTGCGCGCCCCACTCGATGAAAGAGGGCGCCGGCGATGCCATAAAGAGCGCTTTGCCGTTTTATTGCGAAAGTATTGCGGGGTGCCCTCACGCCTCGAAGGAGTATCCCACGCCCCAGACGGTCTTCAGGTAGGCGGGCTTGGCGGGGTTCTCTTCTATCTTCTCGCGAATTTTCCGCACGTAGACGGCGATGGAGATGGCGCCGTCCAGGTACTCCTCGCCCCATAGCTCCTCGATGAGCTCGTCTTTGCCCATGACGGCGCCGGAATGGCTCGCGCGGAACACGCTGCCGACGCCCACTTCGCTCTGCACGGTGGCGCGGCCGCCGAGCAGTTCGGCCATCTCCTTCACGAGCGCAAGTCCCAAGCCGCTGCCGCCGTAGCGCCGCGAGATGGACGAGTCCACCTAGCGGAAGCGTTCGAAAATGGTGGCGAGCTCGTCCTCGGGAATGCCAATACCGGTGTCGGCCACCTCGATGAGCAGGCCATCGCGGGCGGCCGTGAACTTCACGGCGTTGGACAGCAGGTTCATCAGTATCTTGTGTAGGATGGACGGGTCGGTGAGCCACCAGGAATACCGAGGTCGCTTCACCACAACCGCCTCCTTCGCCTTCGCCGCCCTCGCTGCCGCGGGCCTTATGCGCCCACGTCATGTTCAGCTTTCAGGATACCGCAAAAACGGGCGGGGAAAATATTGTCCTTTTATTGCGGGAGGGTGCAACGCGGCAGCTGTGGGCAACCCGCCCGCCCTCTGTTCCGCTATACTATCGGTACGAGCTGCACGGTCATTCGTCACAAAGGAGGCCCCATGCTTCTCTATCATGGCTCACGCCACGGTATTGACGGCCCCATTGCGCCTCTTAGCCGGGATCGATGTGATTTCGGACGGGGTTTCTACCTGGGCACCGAACCCCTGCAGCCGCTCACCCTTATCTGCGACTTCCCCGATGCGCGCTTTTACACCGTGGAACTTGATCTCGACGGCCTCGATGTGCGCGAGCTTTCCGCTGACGCAACCTGGGCCCTCGTCGTCGCCTATCATCGCGGCAAGATGGAGCAGGCCCGCGGCACCGCCCTCTATGCAGAGACAGCCGCCGTGCTTGAGGGTGCAGATGTTGCCATTGGGCCCATTGCCAACGACCGCATGTTCGTCGTCCTCGACCGCTTCTTCAACGGGGACATCACTGATGTCGCCCTTATAAAAAGTCTTTCCGCGCTGCAGCTGGGCAACCAAGTAGTGGCGCTCACCCAAGCCGCATGCGATGCCGTTCGCATCGTGGATGAGCGTAGCCTCAGCGAGGACGAGCGGACCGAGCTGATTGTCACGAGCGAGGCGAACCGGGCCGAGGGAGTGGCTTTGGCTGAGCGCATCTGTCGCGAGCACCGCCGCGAGGGACACTTCTTCGACGAGATACTGGAAGCCGGTGTTCCCCTTGGCTGACCTGCGATTAGACCAACGACAACTGTGCGACATCCAGGGACGTCTCTTCGAACTGGCCCGCGCGCGCGGCTACGATTGCCCCACCTTCATCGAGGCCTTCATGAACAGCGACGTGGCGCGACGTATGGATGGGGTCTTCGACTTCCTGCAGTGGGCCGGGGAGGAATACCTGTTGGAAGAGCTTGACGACGAAGTGGGCGGCCTGCCCCGTGCCGGAGCTTCCTGGGGCCGGGAACCCATGTACTGGACCGGCTACCTGTACCGTTTGTGGCACTATCTCACCGGCGAGACGAGTCGCGCCATCTACGCCACCGCCGATGCCGACACCATGGGCGGCGCCTACCTCGGCATGCACGTGCTCGATCCCGAACTGGCCATCGAGAACCTGAAAGAGCTGGCGGCGCAGCGCCCGTAACGGCTTTGAGAGAGTCCGTCATGCCGGCTTCCGACGAACGCCGACGTTAGCCTTACCCCGCATCAGCATTGTTGCGCCTCCACTTCCACAGCTGTCGACAGGCCCAGCAGGCGAGAAGCGAGCCCATCGCACAAACGAGGGCCGCGAGTAGCCAGGCGCCTTCATAGCCAAGGGCGCTTTGGGCCTCCCCTACCACACCTTGAATGCCCGACATTGCACCCACAGAGACAAACGGTCCGATAGAAGCAGCAATTTGGACGGCCATCGTCATTATGGTGACGCCCAGGGAGTGCTGGTTCAGCGCCAGGCACCGCAGCCCTGTAGTCTGGAAATTGGCACACACCGTGCCGCAGCCGACAAACACCACCAACATCCCCGCCAGCAGTGTGATCTCGCTTGCCATCCAGGCGGCTACGGCCATCAACACCGATCCAGCAGCCGCCACGGCCAAGCCTCGAGAAAGCAAGGGGGCGGGACCTCGGCGGTCGAGACGGCGACCGCCGGCAAGCGACGCGACAGCATAGGCCACCACGAGCGGGCCCAGGCACAGCCCCGAGAGGGCCGGGCCGAGGTGGGCGCATTCTTCTAAATACAGCGGCCCCATGACGTTAAGGGAAAAGTAGATGCTCATGGTGAGCACCACGAGCAGGGCCGCGGCGACAAAACCGCGGTTGAGCAGCACCCCGCGAAGAGAGACGAAGCTCCCTTGGACGTCGCCGCGTCTCGAGGGCCTGACGGCGACAAGGCCCCACAGACCTATAAGCGCCGAAGCCACCAGGGGAACCACGAACACGCTATGCCAGCCAAAGGCGCCGACGAGGGCACCGGTGGCCACAGGCGCCACGGCGGGGCCCAAGGCGATCATGCCGTTGCCCACGGCGAGATAGGTGCCCAATTTCTCCGATGCCACCGTTTCCAATATGGCGTTCATCATAAGGGGGATGAAAATGCCCGTACCCACAGCCTGCACGAGCCGCGACGCAAACAGCACCGCAAAGGTAGGGGCCACCAGACCGCCCATCGACCCGAGTGCGTTGCACGCCAGAGCGACGAATAGTAACGTCCGCGGGCCGAGCCGTCGATACAGGGCCGCCATGGCCGCCACAACGAACACCGTGACTACCATGAACCCCGTCACAAGCCACTGCGCCGTCATGGCATCCACGGAAAACTCGCCCATGATGGCAACAAGCGCCATGTTCACCAGGTTCTCGTTAAAGCCGGCGATAAAACCGCCCGCAAAAAATCCTATGAGACGACCCGCGGCATTCCGCGCACTCATGAAAGAACCAACCGCCTCACGCCTGCCCCTTCTCGTTCGATCCGTTCTCGGCCCGCTCGAAATCGCGGGCCAGATCATCATAGCTTTCCCGCGGTACAGGGGGAACCTTTTCGGCCCCCGCATCGGCGGAACGGCCCGGTAGCACGAGGTTCAGCACAATGCCCAGCAGCGCCGCCACGGCCAGCCCCGGCACGGAGTACTCACCGACGGGAATGCTCACGCCCATCGACTGCATGCCGATAGCCGCGATGGCCGGACCGCCGAAAATGATGAGGTTCCGGGAATCGGTCATGTCGACGGCGTGCTCCACAAGCATCTTCAGGGCATTGCAGGCAATCAGCCCGAATATCACGATGGACACCCCGCCGATAACCGGATCGGGAATAGTGCCCACCAGCGCCCCCAGCTTGGGACAGAATCCGCCAACGATGAATGCCGTGGCGGCAGCATACCAGAACACTTGGGTCGAATAGACGCGCGTCACGTTGAGCACGCCGATGTTCTCAGCGAAGGTCGTCGCCGGAGGTGCCCCCAGAAGGCCGGCGACAGTGGTGGCCAGGCCGTCCCCCAAAAGCGAGCGCCACAGAATGGGATTGTAATTCCTGTGGGTCATCTCGCCGATGACAAACAGATGCCCGATATGCTCGATCACCACGATAATCGCGATAGGGCTCACCAGCACAATGGCCGTCACATTGACGACGGGCAACGTGAACTCGGGCAAGCCGATCCAAGCCGCCTCAGCCACAGGGGTGAAGTCCACCATACCGAAAGCACATGAAAGGCCGTAAGCCACCGCTGCCCCGGCCAACACGGGGATGGTATTCAGCACTCGCTTCCCGAAGCACGTGCACAGCACGACCACGAAGAAGGCCACCCCCGCCACAACGAGCGTCTGCCACAGCGTCTCGCCCTCGGGCACGGTGAGCGCCTCCGAAACCGCCGTAGTAGCCAGGCCGCAGCCAATAACGAAGATGATCTCGGCCATGACCACCGTGGGAATGAGCCGATCGATCCAGCGCGTTCCCGTCTTGCGCACCACCAGAGCGCACACGACGAACACCAGGCCGGCCCCCACAATGGCCGAGCCGACCCCGGCCACTCCCGCCGTAGCGCTCGCAATAACCACTGGCCCCACGAAACTGAAGGAAGGTCCCAGGTAGCTCGGAATTTTCCCCTTCGTTGCCACGAGGTACAACGCCGTTCCGATACCCGAGCACATCACAGATACCGACGGCGAAAATCCCATGAGCATGGGCACGAGCACCGTTGCTCCGAACATTGAGAGGAAATGCTGTAGGCCCAGAGGCAGCGCCTGGTACCAGGGAAGCCTTTCCTCGACATCTACCACTCTCTTGCCCATGATGGACACCCCTTGTCAACGGCGCGGTGCCGAGCGAGCGCACAACTCTCTCGGCACCGCGACCCCTTGCTTGAACGGATGGGAAACCACAGCGCCTTAGGGCTCGACCAACTCGTCGTAGACCTGGACCTTACCGGCGCCCTCGGCCGCCGTCGTCGCCGTCACCGGCTTCTCGCCCTGAGACTCCTTGGGCAAGACGAGGTTCAGGATCACAGCCAGCACCGCAGCCAGCAGCAGGCCGGGAACATTGAAGGAACCCAGGGGGATGGACACGCCGGTGGTCATCATGCCGATGCCGCCGCGGCCCTGCGCGCGGGAAACGAAGGCCAGGCCGCAGAGCTTCTCGAGCGCCAGCGATCCTTCTTCCGGGCCCATGTGGCCTCGTGGGTACGGGATTTTCTGGCCCAGGCGCGGCTGATGGTGGAAACCCGATTCTACCGGGGCGTCCTCGCGCTGACGGAAGCCTTCGTCGCCGAAGAGGAACGCTCCTTCGAAGAGGCGGCATCAGCGGCCGCATAGATACGGGCGCCCCGAATCGGGGCGCCCGTCGCGTTCTGCTGGGAAGAGCGTAGCGCATGGGCGCGTTTTTGGCTTGGAAATCACGGTTTTGTGACCAGCGGGCGGCAAACTCGCCATCTGCAAAATGCTCGACCTGGGAAAACGCCGCCCAGACTGCCCTCGAAAAGTGCCGAGGCGGCATTTTGCGTCACAAAACCGTTCAAACCAAGCCAATTCGCGCGAAAAAAAGGAGCGCCGACACTGGCGCTAGGCGACCACCTCGGGCTGCGGGGTCTGCGCCGAGGCGCTCTGCTGCCCCTGGCCGCTCGTACCCTGCTGGTCGGCGCCGGTATTCTGCCCTTGCTGCGGGGCTGTGCCGTTCTGCTCGCCAGCCGTGGCGCCCTCGCCTTCGGTCGCATTGCCCTGGGCGTCACGCGCGCCGCC
>OLOC01001001.1_pt1 | contig 18292 bp, 15 predicted proteins | sample 1643111 | NCBI WGS metagenome assembly OLOC01 (sample SAMEA3136633, study PRJEB25190) | human gut metagenome
CTCTGCAGATGATAAATAACAGCCAGCCCAGAAAACCGCCAAGTGCCGCCAATGGAAGGTGTTTCTTCTTCATATGAAACAATATGCCAAATGCAACCGAACCCGCTGCGCCTGTAAATAATTGAACAATATACGTCATCAACCAATCCTCCCAATCAGAAATATTGCTCCGATAAATCCAAGTGCAAGCACTGCTGCAAGAAGCATTGCCTCTATAAAACGCATAACCCCAGATATCGTATCTCCAATCAATATATCACGAATTGCATTGGTTGCCATCAATCCCGGGATCAATAACATAATATCACCAATCATAATCTTATCCACGTGCAGAGCCGGAAAAAGCCTCGCCATAACACAAATAAAACATCCCGCAAGAAATGATGCCACAAATTGAAACGTCACTTCATTCATGCAATACTTTCTTATATGTCTCTGTGCTCCCCAAATTAAGACGCCTGCTAATCCGGCCAGTAATGCATCCCAAAGATTTCCTCCATAGAAAAGCGCAAAACTAAAAGCTGCCAGAATACTCCCTGCGAGTTTTCCTGTCTGTGTCGGAACAACTTTGTCAATCTGATCGAAGACTTTCCTGAGTTCTTCAGGAGACATAGGATTCTGGCAAAACTGTCTACTCAAATTATTCAATTTCTCCAGCTTCTCAAAATCATTTCCTCCGGTCTTTCGGATTCTCCTTGTCTGAGTTCGTACATTTTCTTCTGGAAATTCCATTGTAATAACAATACTCGATGTGATCACGAACACATTCATCTGTGTTGCACCGCATGCATATCCCATACGGTTCAATGTATCTTCTACACGAAATATCTCCGCCCCACTTGAAAGCAGCGCATCTCCGATATCAAGAAATACATGCAGATATTTTGTTGAAATATACATGCTGTTATCCTCACACTTTCCTTTTTCTCAACTCTCTTATTATAACCGAAACCAGACAAATAGAAAACATTTTTCATTACTAAAATGCTCCCTTTACCAAATTCACATTCAGTAAAGGGAGCAGAGCTTTTTACTATTTCATTTTACTCGATCACAACAGCAAATCCATCTTCGATTTCTTCTACTGTTGTTTTCTTTCCGTGATCCTTTGCAAATTTCTCCACATTTGTTTTCTGATGTGGTTCTGTCACAAGAACCTTTACCGGACTACTGTCACTTTTAATCGCTTCTGCTGTCAGCATCAATGGTTCTGGACAAGATAATCCTCTTGCATCTACTTCTCTCATAACTATTTTCTCCTTATTTTGCTTCGCTTCTCTTGTTTGTAAATGCGATTACAAAACATACAATAATACAAATAATTGCTGCGATCTTACCTGCTGGTGGAACAGCTCCGGCTACGATCTCACCTGTCTCAGCATTCAGTGCTGTTCCACTTGCTGCCAGGCCAAGGTTATGTGCAAGTGCTCCACCTGCAAACATACCGATCACTGTTACTCCTGCATCAGATGATCCCTGACCTGCAAGTACAAGCTGACGCAGCGGGCATCCTCCTGCAAGAACTGCTGCAAATCCTACTGCATACATTCCAAGAATGCTCCACAGGTGCTGGGAGTGAGCGATCACTCCAGGTGTATTGAACGCAAGAACAAAATGTCCTGTTGCAACATTATATACAAGCATAACTGCGAAGAATCCTACAACGATTGTGATCAGGTCAAAGTTCTTCATAAGAATGATATCGCGGATACTTCCTGCGAAACACATTCTTGATTTCTGAGCAAATGCTCCAAAGAGAAGTCCACCGATCAGAGAAATAATGATTGGTGCATGCATACTTCCCGGACCTGCTGTACTACTCTTTAAAAGATTTGTTCCAAGTGCAAGTACAAGTACTCCGATCATAAGAAGTGGAAGTACACTTCCGCTCACTTTATTTGTCACATGTGCACGCCCAAGGCTGAAACCTTTCTTCAGTGCAAACACGCCTGTAGCAACACCAAGAGCAAATCCGATCAGTGCTACCCATGCATTCAGATCTCCGGCTGACATACGTATCACCATACGAAGCGGACATCCAAGGAATACAAGTGCTCCGATCACAAGAATCATTCCGAGTACAAAACGTACGATTGTGGAAGATCCTGCTGTTGCACGATATTCTTTTGTCGCAATTGAAATAATAAATGCACCGAGGACGATTCCGATGATTTCCGGTCTTGCATACTGTACCGGTTCTGCGGAATGAAGTCCAAGTGCTCCTGCTGTATCACGTACAAAACACGCAATACAGATTGCCATGTTCGCTGGGTTACCAAAATAAGCAAGTGTTGCTGCCACCAGACCCATTACGACACCGGCGATTCCCAGTTTCTTCTTTGAATCAAACAAATTCATTTCCTTTTCCTCTCTTTCTCTACAACTCTTTTATTGCACGAATTGCAAAATCGACCTCTTCTTCTGTATTGTAATGAGAAAAACTGAATCGGACAGCTCCCTGTTCTACTGTACCGAGTGCTTTGTGCATCAGTGGTGCACAATGTGCTCCCGGTCTGGTCGCAATCCCATAAACTTCATTCAATTCATCACTGACTTCAGAAGAGTCATAATCTCCCAGATTGAAAGTCACGATCGGAGCTCTTTCCTCTGCTGTAAAATCTCCATAGACCTTCACATCCGGGATCTGAGAAATCCCATCATAAAACCTGCGCATCAGATTAAGTTCTTTCTCACGGATCACATCAATTCCTGTACGGTTCAGATAATCAATCGCTGCGCCAAGTCCTGCAATCCCATGCCCATTAAGAGTTCCGGCCTCAAGTGCCGTCGGCATCTGGGACGGATGATGCATGTTATAAGTATCCACGCCACTTCCTCCACACAGAAGCGGACGAATTTCCACACCTTCCCTAACATAAAGCCCTCCGGTTCCCTGCGGTCCAAGCAGACCTTTATGTCCTGTGAAGCACAATACATCAACCCCAAGTTCCTGCACATCAATTGGATAAACACCTGCTGTCTGAGAAGCATCCACAACAAACAAAATATGCTTCTTCGATGCAATCTGTCCTACCCGTTTCAGATTGATCATATTTCCTGTCAGATTCGAAGCATGCGTACACACAATTGCTTTTGTGTTGTCCCGCACCGCATTCTCCATCTCTTCATATGACAGATTTCCCTTTTCGTCACAGTTTAGAATTGTAAGCTCTACTCCCTGTTCCTGACACCAATACAGCGGACGCAATACCGAATTATGTTCCAGCACTGTTGTGATCACATGATCGCCCGGTTGAAACAAACCTTTTAATGCAATATTAAGACTCTCTGTAGAATTTGCAGTAAATGCAATTCTTGTCGGACTTTCTGCATTGAAAAAATCTGCAAGCTTTTCCCTTACTGCATAGATACTTCTCGAAGCATCAAGTGCAGCTTCTGTTCCGCCTCTCCCTGCATTTCCCATATGCTCGAGAGCATAGAGAATCGCCTGTTTTACTTCTTCCGGTTTCTGCAATGTAGTTGCCGCATTATCCATGTAGATCATAGGGCTTCTCTTCCTTTCTGTATGTGTTTATATCGTTTACTTTTTAGATACAAATCACTAGTTATAGTATACTTCTCTTTTCTGTTTCCGTCTAATAGGAATCCGTAATGGATCTGCCCTATTTATAGGCTTTTTCTATAAATAGGGCGTGTTATTTGCATTCACCTATCCCTGTATTTTCTTTCTTCAAATACATTCTCTTTATCATCTTTATAAAACGCTCTGCTGCCGGAAGCAACGGATATTCTGCATCATAGACAAGGTTGATCATTCTCTTTCCACCTTGACTGCCCAGTGGAAAAGCCAGAAGTGTTCCATTTTTCAATTCCTCTTCTGCCGCAAGTTTAGACAAAATCGTAACTCCCATCCCTTTACTTACAGATCTTTTGATCGTCTCCTGATTCTCCATCAAGGCTGCCAGCTTCAATTTTTTCATATCAATCCCTTGTTCTGCCAGCATTTTTTCTGCTTCTTTCTTTGTTCCGGATCCTTCTTCTCTTAAGATCACCGGCTCGTCCATGATCCAATCCGCTAATATTTGTCCACCACAAAGCTTTTCAACAAATTTCTCATTTGACGGAGTAAGCACAACTAATTCGTCTTCATAAAATGGAAGATATTTACAGTTTCCTTTCTCAATCACGGTTCCTGTAAATCCAATATCAATATGATGGGAAAGAATCATATCGACAACTCCTTTACTGTCTGTCTCAAAAAGCTTCAATTTTTCACCAGGATATTCTGCATGAAATGTAGACATTACATTTGGAAGAATATATTGCGCCGGTACGGTTGAAGCACCAATACGAAGTACATTTCCCTCCGGTTTTATTTCTTTTCCAAACCGTCCTTTTATTGTCTTTTCGATTTCAAGCATTTGTACCGCATAAGCATAAAGCTCTTTTCCACTCTCTGACAGCTCAACTCCTCTTGTATTTCTTATAAGGAAACAGGTATTCAGTTCTTTTTCTAATGCAGACACATGTGCACTGATAGTTGGCTGCGTAAGGAATAACTGCTTTGCCGCTTCCGAAAAACTTTTTGTTTCTGCTACTTTCACAAACGCTTCCAGTTGTTTTAAGTTCATTCACTCTCCCCTTACTTTCCTCTGATTTGTTCTCTTTGCAATTTATTTCCTGCGGAGCGTTCTGTCTGTGCACCTTCTTTTGCTGTAAATCCGATTCGATCTGTATATTCAAAAATCAATCTGGCATTTTTTCTGCTTGTCTGAAATACTTCTTTCACCTGACTCAGTGTAATCACTTTAGATACAGATAACATACGGCTTACTTCTGTTCTAATTTTAAACGTAATCTCTGTTGTTGTATAAACACTCTCACAAACCTCTGTAATTTCGTTTTCTTCCTGCATATAATTCAGAATTTCCATCAATTCATCTTGCCTTTGTATTCCACTTTTCTTTTTCGTTTTTCTTGCTGACTCAAAAAATGTTTCCAATTCCACTTTGTTCAAAAAGAAAACTTTATTCTCATCTGATTGACTGGCAAAGATTTCTCTTAATTTAGAAACTTCTTCCGTCTCTTTTACTTTATATCCCTCCGGAGAAATCAGCTCTATACTAGAATTTTCCTGTTGTAACCTTATACAACCGACATTTCCATATTCCTCCAATAGTATAAGACATTTCTGAATTTCCCGATTCTGTTCCTTTTTCCCTTTACTGATCTGATTGAAAAGAACTGTCTTTGGCATTCCTCTTCGATATGGATGAGCAGACAACCAGCTTTCCAATTCATCCATAATTCTCTTTTCTAAAGAAATCTGTTCCTGCAGGCTCTTTTCTCGATCTGGGATTTCCTTTGAACACTTATTTTCTTGATTCCAAAGATTGTTTTCCAACAGTTCCAGTCTTTGTAAAACCCCATCATGATATTTTCGCTCTTTTTTTTCTCCCATTTCAAGGATAATTCCTCCACCGATTGTCTCGAGTGGTGAATAAAATCGGACAATAAACCTGTCCCCTGGACAAAACGCAGCAGGTTCTTCTAACCTTAATTGGACATAAGCTGATCCCCCCGGCTCAACCTTCTCACAGGACAACGGAACTGCTCTGCACAGAACTTCTGTTGTTCCGCTATAAAAATGTAATCGAGTCTGATGTTCAATACTTCTTTTACTTTGTGGAAGAAGTGTCAGTTTTGCATTCACATAGCGGCTGACTTTCATACTTCCTTCCGGTGCGATCACATTTCCTCGATACACAAACTTCCCATCACTGCTCTGTCTTCGGTCCGTCTGAACCAGGTTCAGTGCGCTTCGCTGACCTGCTTCACAAGCTTCTGCCTCCTGCTCATGCACCTGAACTCCACGAACTCTGCACGAAGTTTGTTGTGGATAGATCATCACCCGATCTCCCGAATGAATTTTCCCGTCAAGAAGTGTTCCCGTCACAACTGTTCCGCTTCCTTTAATTGAAAATACTCTGTCCACAGGAAGTCTTGGAAATGCAGGGATTTTCCACATTTCTTTCTGCTTTTTTACACATTTCAGGATTTGACTTCTTAATTCTTCTATTCCAGCTCCTGATTTTGTTGAAACACGTACAATGTCCACATTATATTCCAGCTTATCTTCTACCTGATCATTTCTCTGACCTACTGTAAGCAACTGTTGCATTTCTTCACAAATCTGCTGTTCTACCATCTCCAGCCATTCCTCATCCACAAGGTCACATTTATTCAAAACAACAAGGATATTCTCAACACCCAGAAGGCGTAAAATTGCCAGATGTTCCCTTGTCTGTGGCATAATCCCCTCATCTGCTGCAATTACAAGAAGAACAAGGTCCATTCCTACCACACCTGCAGTCATATTAGAGATAAATTTCTCATGCCCGGGAACATCAATGATTCCGACACGCTCTCCGTCTGTCAAATCCATCCATGTAAACCCTAGATCAATTGTGATTCCACGTGCTTTCTCTTCTTTCAGACGGTCTGTATCTCTTCCCGTTAATGCCTTGATCAGTGTCGTCTTACCATGATCGATATGTCCGGCAGTTCCGATGATCACATGTCTTTCCATCTAATACAGTCCCTTTCTTAATGCTGTTTTTCTTTCTTAGTTATGCTTTCTTTCCATAACATGTCTGATCTGTGTCGCCAGATATTCGATTCCTTCTTCCGAGAAAGATCTCATATCCAGAAGGAAACGCCCTTCCTTTATTCTTCCGATTACCGGAACTGAAAGATTTCTCATCCTGCTTTCTAATTCTTCAACGGTGATCTCAGTTGATTCCAATGCTACTCCATAACTTGGAATCTCCGTCTCAGGAAGTGCACCGCCACCAGCCTTAGAAATACATTTTTCCACTTGAATCTGAACGGACGCTCCCTCTTGATTCCATCTATCAGCACAAACCATTGCTTTCTCTTTTATTTCCTCCACAGGTCTTGTCAGCATTCTCAATGTTGGAATCTTTTGAACCGCTTCTTTCTGATCCAGATAACATTTCAATACTTCTTCTATCGCTGTCATTGTAAATTTATCTGCCCGAAGAGCCCGAAGCAATGGATGATTACGCATCTGATCAATATATTTTTTCTTTCCTACAAGGACTCCGGCCTGTGCTCCACCAAATAGTTTATCACCACTAAAACAAACAACATCTGCACCGGCCTTTACTTCTTCCTGTACGGTTGGTTCTTTGGATAAACCATATTCGTCCAGATTTATAAGTACGCCACTGCCCAGATCTTCAATCACTGGAATTCCGCTTCGTTCCGTATGATTCTCGAAGTTTTCAGGTGGCAATTCCTGCGTGCACTCTATCAGACCAGTACTTAATTCATACAATTCTTCTGCACTTACCGATTCTGTAAACCCGATAATTCTGTAATTACTTGTGTGGACTTTCAAAAATGCTTTCGTCTTTTCACTGACTGCTGCTTTATAATCTTCTATCCTTGTACGATTGGTTGTCCCGACTTCTTTCAAAATAGCACCGCTTAATTCAAGAACTTCCGGAATACGGAATTTCCCTCCGATTTCAACAAGTTCTCCTCTGGAGACGACCACTTCTCCTCCTTTTGTCAATGCACTCAAGGCAAGAAGTACAGCTCCGGCATTGTTATTCACAACAATTGCCGCTTCTGCTCCTGTGATCTGACAAAGCAATTCTTCTGCATATCCGGTCCTGTTTCCACGTTTTCCAGTCTGTAAATCATATTCCAGACTGGAATAATTCTCTGCAACTGCTTTCAGTTTTTCCGCAATCTCATGACTAAGCGTTGCACGTCCAAGCCCGGTATGAAGGATTACTCCTGTTCCGTTATAAACTGGTTGGATCTCCTTTTTCTGTTCTTGTTCCAGAAGATGGTTCACTTCTGATTTCTTTGAACTTGATTCTATCTCATACAGAAATTTCTGAATCATTTCTTTCGCTTCATGCTCACTGATTCCCTTTTTGATTCCTTGTGAGATTTCATTTCTCAGATTCTCCACAGAATCTCTGACTGCTCCGAGAACACGCTCATATCCTTCTTTCTCTGCCAGTCTCTGAACATTTTCTTTCTTCATCAAGTCATCTACTCGCGGAAGCAGGCGGAAGATCTGATTCTTTTCTTTCTGTAAATTTTCTCTTTTCTTATTCTGATCTAACTGTTCCAACTACTGCTGCTCCTTATTTTCTCTTTCTACAGCGAAATGCCGTAAGAAACCGTTACTGCTCACAGAGCACTGTGAACAGTAACAAGAAATCTCTTACAGCATTTCCATTTTTCCTTTTTTTAGTTGGATGAGTTTTTCCTGCCGCTCTTTAACACAGCCTACAACAGAAACTTTCGTCTCCATTCCCACTGCCTCAAAGTCTGCTAACAGACTATCTAATTCTTCTCTTGGGACACTGACAAGAAGTCCTCCTGAAGTCTGCGGATCGCTGATCAGATCTAAATAGACCTCTTCTACGTCTCCTGCATCCAGTCCTTCCGCTGCAAACTCCCGGTTCTTATATGCTCCTGCCGGAACGAGTCCCATCCTTGCATATGCAATTGCTTCTGTCATATATTCAATCTGCTCCGGATATAATTCCAGAGTCATGTCACTTGCCTCAGCCATCTCTGTACAATGTCCTAGCAATCCAAATCCCGTCACATCTGTACATGCGTGGATCGTGTGTTTCTCAATTGCTCTTTTCGCTCTCTGATTCAATGAAGCCATTACTTTCGCAGCTTCATCTGCGGCTGCTTCGGAAGCCATCTGTGCTTTCACTGTTGTATTCACAATACCACTTCCAAGCTGTTTGGTCAGAACCAGCACATCTCCCGGCTGACACCCGTAATTCTTATAAATCTTATCCGGGTGAACGAAGCCTGTTACCGAGAGTCCGTATTTCGGTTCATCATCCTGCACCGAATGACCTCCGACCAGAACGGCTCCTGCTTCTAACACCTTGTCTGCTCCGCCTCGCAAGATCTCACCTAAGATCTCCGGATCCAGACAATTTGGAAAACATACAATATTCAATGCAACCTTCGGCTCTCCTCCCATTGCATATACATCGCTTAAGGAGTTCGCCGCTGCAATCTGTCCGAACAGATACGGATCGTCCACAACCGGTGTGAAGAAATCCAGTGTCTGTATCATGGCAGTCTCATCCGATATTTTATAAATTGCGGCATCATCTGATGTCTCAACACCGACAAGCAGACGCTCATCGGAAAATTTAGGCAGCTTACCCAGAACCTGGGCAAGGGTCTCAGGACCGATTTTGGCCGCTCAACCAGCTGTCTTTGTCATCTGTGTCAGATGAATCTCTTTGAGTCCCTTACTCATTTCGCCCACTTCCTTTCGAATACTTTTTCAAAATAATTCCCTCGATATACGAAAAAGCTGTTGCAGCAGCTTTTCCATCACATTTTCAAATTACTGTAACTGTTCCTATGTTTCTAACAAGGTTTCACAATCTTACCTGCATTATTCATAGACTCGACAATGTCATACATATTTGTAACTGTTCCTACTGCAAGCTTGTCTTTCATTCCATAATAATCCAGACATGTTCCGCAAGTCACAATCTCAACGCCCTGGCTTTCCAGATTCTTCAGATCCTCCAGAGAGTCAGATCCTTCACATGTGATCTTAGCGCCACCGTTGTAGAAGATCATCTTCTTTGGAAGCTCATCAAGCTGTGTGATTGCAAAGATGCAACCTTTGATCAGTACTTTTCCGAGCTCATCATTTCCACTTCCCATCTTGTCAGAAGAAATCACAACTACCGTATCCCCTGTTGGAACACAATCGCAAACCGCACCCGCCGGTGCAGTCTGAGTTCCCTCTCCTGCAAGCGCCTGGATTGTCACTTTATATTCATCCTCTCCAAGCTTCTCCTGTGTTACTGTTGCGCCTGTACTCTGTGCCATCTTTGTCACATTAGCCACTGCTGTCTCATTATCAACGAGAACTTCTATTGTCTCCGGAGCTGTCAAAGCATCTAATGCTTTCTTTGTCTTAATTACCGGAACCGGGCATTTATCTCCCATAGCATTTACTGTTACCATTCTACCGTTCTCCTTTACCTATTCATTCAGGTATTTTAACCTCCAGGCTTCTGTTTTTCAGTATAACATTTTTACTATAGGTTATCAAACTTTTCTATAGAAATTTTCTATAAATTACCTTCTTTCTGATTCACATTTTTACGAAAAGCTTCTCCCAGTTCCGTAATACACAGTAATGTGATTACAAGCACGATTCCCGGAATCAGAATGATCCACCAGGAGTTTGTCATCAATGCCTTTTCAGAAAGCGAGAGCATGCTCCCCCAGGAAATGATTTCCATCGGAAGACCAATCCCAAGAAAGCTCAATGTTGACTCTGCTATGATTGCACTTCTAATGTTCATCACGACCATAAACATAATTGACGAAACAAAATTCGGCAGCAAATGTACACGTAAAATATGCCAGAAACTTCCACCCATACATTTTGCAGCAATCAGATATTCACTCTCACGGAGCTGTCGTACCTCAGTGCGTACCATTTTTGCAATATTCATCCAACTGGTAAACCCAATCACTATGGTGATTGCAACGACTGAGTTCTTTCCTGCCAGTGCCTGAAGAAAGATAATTAACAGAATTGAAGGAATACTCAATAAAATTTCTGTAAAACGCATCATCGGTTCATCAATCCACTCCGGTGCGATTCCACTGAAGGATCCGTAGATCACCGCAATCGTAGTCGATAACACGGTGGATATCAACCCGATAAACAGCGATATTCTACCGTATAAAATCATTGAAAAAATATCTCTTCCCATCGTATCCGTTCCAAAAAAGAACTCTTTATTCGGTGAAATGTTGCAGTTCTTCAGATCCATGTATGTAGGGTCTTTCGTTATAAAGAAACGACAGAAAACACAGGCAAATACGATGACTGCAAGAATACTTCCGGCAATTACAGAAGACTTGTTTTTTCCAAAATCATTCATTTTGAATATCCTTATTCTATTTTCGGATGAACTATTATTCTTCTCAGCTTTTCTCATCTTCTCCACCCTATATTTAACTTGCCTTTCCTGTCATTTTAAGTTCTTTCATTCTTGGATCGATCCATTCACTGACAGACTGTCCGATCACATTTCCTGCAATAACAAAAATACCGGTAAATACGCAAAGCACCATCAGCATATTATAGTCATGATATTTTGCACTTTCAAAAGAAAGCGTTCCGATTCCCGGATAGGAAAATACCATTTCCACGATATACGTCCCTTCGATCACATGCTGAAGTGAAATTGCCATCAGACTGATGAACGATGGCATAATATTTTTCACACAGTGAAAGAACAATACTCTTTTTCGTGACATTCCTTTTGCCTTTGCCAATAAAACATAGTCTTTTCTAGTTTCTTCCAACAATCGGTTACGGATCAGATACGCATAATACCAAAGGTGGCTCAGCACAACAACTGTCAGCGGAAGAATCAGATGCATCAATCTGCTCAACAGATTTGCCGATTGGCCAAGATCATATGCCCCACTTCCCGGAAGGAGCTTTAGATTCACACTAAAAATCAAAATCAATATAAGTGACAACCAGAATTCTGGAATACAGCTTGTGATTGTTCCCACCTTACGCAAAATCCGGTCTGGAAGCTGATTTTCATAATACACACAGAAAATTCCAAGCAAAAGTGCCAGTCCAAATGTCAGGATAAAACCAATTCCGCCAAGCAATAATGTATTGACTAAACGTCCCTCGATTACTGTAAGAACATCTTGTTTATATTTATAAGAGATTCCAAAATCTCCCTGAAAAGCATTTCCAAGCCATTTCACATACTGAACAGGGATAGGTTCGTTTAATCCAAGTCGTTCCATTGCATGCTCATGTTCTTCCACCGACATTCTCTCCGCACGTTCTCCATAATAAGAAACCAGCGGATCCCCGGGCGCCAGCCGCGACATTACAAACACAAGAAGTGAGAGCACAAAAACAGATAGCAAGATCAGTCCGATTTTTCTAAGCCATTGTTTCTTCATCACTCTGCTCCTCTCCTGAAATCTCCGGAATCGGAATCGCCTCCAGAAGTTTCTTCGTATATAAATGCTGTGGATGTTCAAACACCTGCTCGGTTTCTCCTATCTCCACAAGTTTTCCATCCTTCATCACTCCGACACGGTCGCACAACAGACGCACCATTGAAAGATCATGCGCAATAAAAAGAATTGCACAGTCATGTTCTCTTTGTAAATGCCGAAACAGCTTCACCATCTGTGCCTGTGTAGTTACGTCCAGCGAAGCGATTGGTTCATCTGCGATCAAGAGCTTCGGCTTCATTGCAAATGCTCTTGCGATTGCAACTCTCTGTCCTTGTCCGCCTGACAACTCTGGTGGCCACACGTGAAGCTGTTCTTCCTGCAATTCCACTTCTTCCATCATTTCACATAAAAAATCATGTTGTTCTTTCTTGTCAGAAAATACTTTATGTATTTCCAATGGCTCTGCAAGGATCTTCTCTACCTTCATTTTCTGGTTTAAGGAAGATGTTGAATCCTGAAAGATCATCTGCCGCTCTTTTTGCAGTCTTCTCGCATTTTTCTTTTTTGCTTTTTTATCAAGAAGATTTATCCCATCATAAGAAAATGTTTCTGCTTCCGGATTTAGAATTCCCATCAGACATTTTCCAACCGTTGACTTTCCAGATCCTGACTCACCTACCAGTCCAAAAATCTCGTCTCTTCTTATCTCAAAGGACACATCTTTCACCGCTTGAAACACCCTTTTTCTATCTAAAGGATAGAAGTAGGACAAATGTGAGATTTCTACCAGTTTTTCATGCAATTCTGATTCACTTATTAATTTTGATTCATTTCTATGCATATAATAAGGATGATCATGAATCAATTTCTTTGTATAAGAATGTTTTGGAGCTGTGAAAAGCTGTTTTGCTTCTTCCAATTCCACGATATTTCCATCCTGCATTACAGCAATCCGGTCTGCGATCTGAGCAACAACTCCGAGATCATGTGTGATAAACAGAATGCTTAAATTCAATTCTTTCTGTAATTTTTTCAACAGTTTCAGAATCTCTGCCTGAATTGTCACATCCAGCGCTGTCGTCGGTTCATCCGCAATTAAAAGCTTTGGATTTGATGCAAGTGCTGTTGCAAGCACACATCTCTGACGCATTCCACCTGAAAAATGATACGGATATAGATCATAACGCTGCTCTGCGTCTTTGATCCCAACAAGCTTCATCAGTTCGATTGCCCACTCTTTTGCTGATTCCTTTTTATTCTGCTTTAAAGCTTTTTCATGCAGCAAAATAGCCTCTTCTATCTGACTTCCAACTGTCATCGTCGGGTTTAACGTACTCTGTGGATCCTGAAAGACCATCGCGATTCCATGTCCTCGGATCTGCTGCATCTCTTTTTCATTATATCCGATCAGGTTCTGATCTTTATATTGAATGGCTTCGCCTGTCACAGACGCACTCTTTGGCAATAATTTCAAAATTGATCGGCACAGTACAGTCTTTCCACATCCTGACTCTCCAACAAGAGCAAGGACCTCCCCTTGTCTTAACGACAAAGAGACGTCCTTTACTACTTGTTTCTTTCCATCTGAAGTTTGAAATTCAACTGACAAATGCTTCACTGCCAGTATTTCTTCTATTTTCATTCGATTGTCCAATCCTCTACATTCCAGAAAATTCCAACACCATGATGGCCAAGAACTGTATCCTTTGTAATTCCCTGGATCTTCTTATTCGTCACATAATCTACATCGCAATAACAGAAGAATGTATATGCCGGATCTTCTGCAAGTGCAACCTGAAACTTTGCATATGCTTCTTTACGCTCATTCTCATCACTTGTCTGTCTTGCCTGTGTCAGATAAGTGTCTACCTGTTCATTGGAATATCCACTGTAATTACTTCCTTTATCTGTACCAAACACTTTATATGTATGGTCATCAGCATCAAACGGGCTTCCCCATCCGATCAAAAATGCTTCCTGATTTGCCCAGTCGATTTCTGACTGAACCTGTGCTTTTGCATCAACTCCAACTTCTTTCAGCTGCTGACATGCGATAGCCGCAAGATCTGCGCGCACCTGATCACCTTCCATCACATTGATTGTAAAAGAAAGCTTCTCTCCGTTTCTCTCATAGATTCCGTCATCTCCCAATGTCCAGCCAGCCGCTTCTAACACTTCTTTTGCTTTTGCCGGATCATAAGAGTATTTCTCTACATCTTCATTATTATATTTATTTCTCTGAAGCGGACCATAAGCTACAATTCCTTCTCCAAGAAGAACACTGTCTACCATCTTCTGACGATCGATTGCATAGCTGATTGCCGGAATTGCATCTTTGTTCCTCTGCCAGAACTCATTATTAAAGTTATAAAGGATACCTCTGTAATCTGCTGTCTTCATATCATATACTGTAAAAGTATCATCATCTGTGAAATTCTGTGCATCCTTCGGTGTCACCTTTGCCAGATTGATCTCACCGGATTTTAACTGAAGTGCCTTTGCATTATCTTCCGGTACAATCTTAAACACGATTGTATCAATCTTCGGAGCTCCTTTATAATAATCCTCATTCTTTACAAGTGTAATACTCTGTCCTTCATCCCACTCCTGAATCTTATACGGACCCGTTCCGATTGGATTATGGAAATATTCATCTGTCTGCATATCCTTGCCTTCCAGTAAGTGTTTCGGAAGGATACCAATTGTCATATAGTCGAGAAATGCCACATTCTTATCCCGAAGTGTAAAAGAAATCGTCTTATCATCGATCACATTGATTGCTGTAACATCCTCGTAATTAGAAGCAATCTCTGATTCATTATCCGGATCCATGATTGCTTTGATCGTAAACTCAACATCATCTGCTGTAAATTTCTCTCCATCATGCCAATTTACATCATCCCTAAGATGGAATGTATAAGTATTTGTCGCGTCATCCAGCTCCCATGATTCTGCCAGTCCCGGTACTACCTCATTATTCTCATCATGTGCTGTCAGACCGTCAAACAGAAGTAAATTAATCTCTCCATGCTCATCAATAGCCGGATTGATCCTTGTATAATCATTACTTCCATAGATTAATGTAGACCCGCTTTGTGTAGTCTCTTTATTTGCATTGTCTGATTTACTTCCACAGCCTGTAAGTACACTGCCGGCTAACATACAGACAGCTAAGGTTGCTGCGATCACTTGTGATAGTTTTCTTCGTTTCATCGTTTTCTCCTCACGTTGTCTATTTTCTTTCAATGCAATTTATTGTATAAGAAACAGAATAAACCCACAAGCCAGGTGGGGGGATATAAGATGTTTTTATTGCTCGATTAAAAAAACTCCGGTGATTCCAAAAAACACCAGAGCTTTAAATCTTCTATATCTAGTTTTATTTTTAACTTTCTTTTCCTTCACCCGCAAAGTATTCTTTCACAAGCTTTACAACTACACCTGACAACAAGAATACTGCGATCAGGTTCGGAATTGCCATCAGACCATTGAATGTCTCGGCAATATTCCACATCAATCCAAGTTCCATCGTTGCACCGATGATTGCAACGAGTGCATAGAGTACCATGAATGGCTTATTCGCTTTTGTACCAAGAAGAAATTCCACACATCTTGTTCCATATAATCCCCATCCGATAATCGTAGAAAATGCGAAGCAGCACATTGCAACCGCTGTAAAGATAGATACCCAGTTTCCATAATTGGATGTAAATCCAAGAATAGTAAGTTCTGCTCCTGCTGCCTCTCCATATCCAACCGGAACACCGCTACACAGAATAACGAGTGCTGTCAATGTACAGATTACAATGGTATCAACAAATACTTCGAAGATTCCGAAAAATCCCTGTTTCACAGGTTTTTTTGTATCAGCACATGCATGCGCGATAGAACCTGTACCAAGTCCTGCCTCATTAGAGAAGATTCCTCTGGAAACACCTTTCTTCATACTCATAAAGAAAGATCCCACGGCGCCTCCGGTCACAGATGCCGGTGAAAATGCGCCTTCGAAAATGGATCCAAATACGCTCGGAATGTTCTGGAAATTCAGAACAACAACGCCAAGTGCCAGAATCACATAAATTGCTGCCATAAATGGAACAAGCTTTTCTGTAACCTGTCCAATTCTCTTAATTCCTCCAAGAAGGATCATGCCGATCAGGATAGCAAGTACAATTCCGATAATCAGATTTAATGTTCCAACAGAATCCTTTTCTATGATTCCATAATTAAAAAGTGCAGAATCGATTGCTGTTGTAATTGTATTCACCTGTGTTGCATTTCCCGTTCCAAATACAGTCAGAACTCCGAATGCAGCGAACAGATAAGCCAGCCAGTGCCAATGCTTTTTCAGACCATTTTTGATATAATACATCGGTCCACCGACACGATCTCCTTCCGCATTCGTCTCATGGAAATGAACTGCAAGAGTAACTTCTGAAAACTTTGTACACATTCCAAGAAGTGCTGAGATCCACATCCAGAACACTGCGCCCGGCCCTCCGATTGCGATAGCACCGGCGACTCCGGCGATATTTCCTGTTCCGACCGTCGCCGCCAGCGCGGTACAAACTGCCTGGAATGGAGTCAGTGCACCGTCAGATGCATCTCTTTTGCGGAGCATTCTTCCGATCGTCACTTTCATCGCATACGGGAATTTTCTGATCTGAAGGAAGCCGGTCCGGATACTTAAGTAAAGCCCGACTCCAATAATGCAGATCATAGCCGGAACGCCCCAGATAAAGTTATTCACAGCACTATTTACTGATTCTATCGTAGATAACATACTTCTTCAATTCCTTTCTTTTATGATATTATTACGTCGACTGTTCATCACATTAAATCGATAAATTATTAAAATAACTTTTAAATTATACCATAAAAGTAGGGAAATGTATAGAATTATTCTAACACTTCTTTCGAATCAAACTGATCCATAAACTCCGCATACTTTGCTGAATTTTCAAATACCGGCTTATAATTTTTAACAAGCTCTCTGCTTCTTGCTGCTTTTTCTTTCAAAAGTCCATAGGCTCCAAGTGCAAACATCTTCGCAGTGACAATATACGCTTCTTCCTCATCCGTCACTTCAAATTCTACCTGATGGAGTCCACCCTTTACACCACCTGTATTAAATGTATATACAGGCATTAAGTGCTGGACATCACCAACATCTGTTGATCCTCCCGTATGTCCTGAGGCCTCGATCACATTTGTTTCCGGTGCAGAAAGTTCTGCTGCTCTTTTTAATTCTGGGAGTGCTTCTTCCGCAAGTGTCGGAAGATATCCCGGAAGTGTTGTGATTTCAACCTTCGCTCCCATTGCAGTAGCTCCTGCGTGAAAGGATCGGTCTGTTTTCTTCGCTGCATCTGTAAATGCCTCGATTGTTTTAGCTCTTACCAATGTCTCTACTACAACTTCATCAGGCACTACATTTACCAGGTTGCCACCCTTTGTAATGATCGGATGGACACGGACACAATCCTCATCACGGAATGTCTCTCGATTCAGACCGAGTGCCTGCAGACCAAGTGACGCCGCCGACAGAGCATTTACACCTTGTTCCGGTGTTCCTGCCGCATGGGCTGCCTTACCTAAACAACGGATCACTTTAGATACAAATCCATTTCCGGTTCCACTTCCTACTATGATGTCATCCCCCGGTGCAATGTGATGTGTAATACAAAGATCAATATCATCAAATGCGCCGATACGAAGCAGCTCACATTTTCCACCGCCATATTTTATTTTTTCCTGTGCGCGCAGCTCATTTTTGAATCCAATTTCACCATACTCTTCCGCCGGTGTTGCAAAAAACACCACCTGTCCATCCAGTTTTTCCGCGATCTCCGGAACTGTAAGAGCCAGTGCCGCACCAAAGATTCCAGCCATCTGTGCATGATGTCCGCAGCAATGTGCCGCATCTGTCTCTGGATTCGCATGAGCATGCTCCGGAATCCTAAGTGCATCAAGCTCTCCAAGAAGTGCAAGGCTTGCTGTATCTTTCTTTTCTTCATTTAAATACGCTTTTGTTCCTGTAATTGCAAGTCCGGTTTCTGTGCGCAGACCTAATTCTTTCATCTTCTTTATGAATTTTTTTGCTGTATTGAATTCTTTATATCCAAGTTCTCCATGATCGTATATATCTCTGGCAAATTCAATGATCTCATCTCTGTGCCGATCTATTGCTTCTAGGATTAATTTTTCTGTCTGATCCATTTTCATCACTGCCTTCCTTAATTATTGAAGCTCCTCCGGGATCCACCATAATCCATCATTGTTTTCT
>OLOC01001006.1_pt1 | contig 18199 bp, 12 predicted proteins | sample 1643111 | NCBI WGS metagenome assembly OLOC01 (sample SAMEA3136633, study PRJEB25190) | human gut metagenome
TTCATGCTTCGGTTGATCCGAAGACGGTTCAGTATCTTGCCGGTCATGAAAGCAGCAAGATCACCATGGATATTTACGCCAAGGTGAAATACAACCGCCCAGAGCGGCTCGCAGGAGAGGCAAGAAGCTGGTGAATAGTTGTGAAGGGTGAAAGTATTTTACAAAATTACTCAGTTAAACAATATATCTTTACCTGGTAAAATATATGGGAAGATTACAAGTTGATATATTTACATATAAAATAGTAAATACAGATAAATAACATTAATCAAATGGTAACAACTGCAAACCAACCAAGAAAACAGTAATGTAATTATGCATTATGCATAACACTTATATGGAAAATAAAATCTCCTTTGTACAGCAAAACCAAATTATTCTTGCTATTTATAGTGACTTTTATTATAATTAAAAGTGTGTGATTATGCGTCTGTATAGTATTGTGTACAAAATTCGGAGAATAGAAATGCAGCAGATTATTTTAGGGAGTGCAGGGTTTCTTCTGTACTTTATTTACGATATAAACAGTGTTAGAAAACAGAACAGGTTGTTACAAAAATTTTTCGCAGCGGGCACTATTCTGGTTGTTTTGTCACTGTTCATGGAACTTTGGTTTGCATGGGGACAGTGCAGTCACATGATCGGAAGAATGATTGGATTCGGAATCGGAGCAATGTGCTTTTTGGCACTTCTTATATACACCTTGTTTTTCGCTCTTCCTTTTGAGCAAACCTATTGTGAAGAAAACAGATTACGGGCTGCATACACAGAAGGGGTGTATGGATTGTGTCGGCATCCCGGCGTTTTGTGGTTTGCAGGTGCATATCTTTGTATGTGGGGAATGTTTGGCGGATGGAAACAGGGAATCTATTTTTTACTTATGATTTTTTGGAATTATCTGTATATCATTTTTCAGGATCTGTGGACTTTTCCGCAGACGTTTTTTAATTATAGAGAATATCAGAAAAACACCCCCTTTTTAATACCAAATAAAGAAAGCATACAGGCATGTTTCTATAGTGTCAGAAAACAATGATCAATCTGGAGCGGACAGACTATGAATTTAGAAGAAAAATTAAAGAAACAACAGTATAAAGAAATCTGGCAGCAGTACTGTGGATTCCTTGATTTGTCCATGGATGGATATATGAAGATTCAACGGCGATTGATGGAGGAGCAGATCCGGTTATGGAGTAACTGTGGTCTGGGACAGTCTATTTTGAAGGGAAAGCATCCGAGCAATTTGGATGAATTTCGAAAAATGGTACCATTGACAACCTATGAAGACTATGCAGATGTGCTGCTTACCAAACAGCCGGATATGCTTCCGGGCAATCCGGTTATCTGGATCCAGACGACCTGGGAGGGGGGTAAGCATCCTATTAAGGTGGCACCCTATACCAGAAGCATGCTGGATACCTATCGCAACAACGTGACAGCATGTCTGATTCTTTCTACCAGTAAAGAAAAGGGCTCTTTTGATGTGGCAGCTACAGACAAATTTTTGTATGCCCTGGCACCGTTGCCTTTTGCAACCGGACTTTTTCCGCTGGCATTGGGTGAGGAGATCGGGATTGAATTTTTACCGGCAGTTGATGAAGCTGTAAATATGAGCTTCAGCGAAAGAAATAAACTGGGATTTAAGATGGCTATGCAAAAGGATCTTGGATTTTTCTTTGGTCTTGGAAGCGTGGCTTACGCAGTGAGTCTGAGCCTTTCTTCTCTGACCAGTGGTGGAGGTGGCGGTATCAAACTGTCAAGCCTTATGAAATGCAAGCCTCATATGATCTTACGTATGATTCAGGCAAAGCACCGGTGTAAGAAAGAAAACAGACCATGTCTTCCAAAGGATTTGTTTCATCTGAAAGGATTTATGGTGGCAGGTACGGATAACCTGTGCTACAAAGATGATTTGGAAGAACTTTGGGGCATTCGTCCCATGGAATTGTTCGCCGGTACGGAGCCTTCTATTATGGGTACAGAGACATGGACAAGAAAGGGAATGTATTTCTTCCCGGATACTGCGTTCTATGAGTTTATTACAGAGAAAGATATGATGAGAAATTATGACGATCCTTCATATATTCCGCCTACCTATCTGATGGATGAGGTGAGACCAGGTGAAAAGTATGAGCTGGTATTTACGATCCTGAAAGGAGGTGCGTTTGCCCGTTATCGTTGTGGAGATATGTATCGCTGTGTGGGATTGGAAAATCGGGAAGATGAGACCAGGATCCCTCGTTTTGAATATGTGGACCGGGTACCCTGGATCATTGATATTGCAGGTTTCACCAGAATTTCGGAAAATGGAATTCGAAGTGTGATCAGCCTTTCCAAACTTCCGATCACCAACTGGGTGGCAGCGAAGGAATACAATGAGCAGAACCGACCGTATCTTCACATGTATGTGGAACTGGAGCAGGAGGCACTTCTTAGCAATGCCATGAGTGCCAATATTTTAAAGGATTTACTGAGTACATATTTCAAATATATTGATCAGGATTATCGGGATCTGAAGAAAATTTTGGGTATGGATCCGTTACAGGTTACAATTTTCACCTGCGGAACCTTTGAAGCCTATGAGAAAAAGACAGGCAAAAAGATACATCAGATGAATCCTTCTCATTATGATATGAAGGAATTACTGGATGTACAGGAATATCTAAATAAAGTAAGATAACTGTGCAGGCATGGAACAGTTATGAGTGAAGCAAAGAATGGGATAAGGGAAATTTATGGAAACCTACGGATATATATCAATTATAGCCATGCTGTGCTATGGCTTTCTGCTGTTGATGTTTTTGACAGCAAAGAAAAATAAAATCATAAACAGTTTTCTGGTGGTATTGCTGGGACTGCTTTTCTGGACAGGAGGCTCTGCCTTCATGCGAGCACAGTTCTGGCCGGGATGTGAATTCTGGTATCAGGTTTCCCTGTTGGGAATCTTATTACTGCCATATGCGTATTATCGTTTTATTCTTGCCTTTGGCGGAGTCAGGAACGGATCCGCCGGTAGAATATACCTGGTGACTATGCTGATCTGCTTTTGGGTGAATGCCCAATTTGGAGTTTTTCTGGAATCTCCTAAGATGATAGAAAAAAGAGGGGTACAAACCTTTGTATATGAGATCAACCCTTCTATTATTGTATTTTTCATTCCGGCAGGACTTTTTCTGATCCACCTTTTTGTAATTCTTGTACGGATCTGTAAAGAAAACCCTACCATGAAAGTTCAGTATGAGCCGGTGATGATGGGGGTACTTGCACTGTTTTTTGGCAATGCATTTCTTGGAATTCCATTTTTCAGCGGTTTTCCGATTGATATTTTAAGTGGTGTGGTAAATGTATTTTTACTGTTTTATGCACTGATTCGAAGACGATTGTTCCGCCTCCAGATGCTGGCATCTCCCAGTTTGTGCTATGGCGTAGGATTCCTGTTTTCTGTTCTTGTATTTTTAAATATCATGCCGTTTCTGCAAAAGATTCTCCATATGCAGCCGGATAATAATATCACCATGTACACCCTTGTATTTGCCATTGCTTTTCTGATTACCTATGCAATCTTTACTTATCTGTGGAAGCTTTTGATCCGCAGTGTATTTGTAAGGGAAGAGAACCATCAGGCGGAGAAGTTAAGGGAATTTAATTCAGCAATTTCAAAAACCCTGGATCTTCAGGAAATTCTGGATCGAACCATCCGGGTGATGAAAGAACTGATGGATGTGGGCAATATCTATATATGTATGCAGAAAGCGCCCGGAGAGGCTTACTGTGGAGTTGCAAGTGACCAGCCTCTTAACGATCTGGCATTTTCTCTGGAAGAAGAAAATCCGATGATACAATGGCTGAAAGATCATGAAGAGCCGCTGGTTTACAGGGATTTTCGCTATTCTGTAGAATATAAGTCCATGTGGGAGGAAGAAAAACATCATCTGGATAAGAAGCACACATGCTATTGTGCCGGATTAAAAGACGGTGATACTTTGGCGGGAGTGATATTGATCACAGCAGATTCAGGGAAAAAGAGATTGGTCTATGATGAAGTGGAACTGATCTCAAACATCACATCGGTGGCTTCTATTGCGATTAAGAATGCAAGAATGTATGAAAAAGCCTGCATTGAGGCAAGAACGGATGAGATGACCGGCTTGTTGAACCGGAAATATTTCCATGAAGTGCTTCATGAAGAATTCGAAAAGAATAAAGATGGATCGTTGGCACTTGCACTTATCAATGTAGATGATTTTAAGTTATATAATCAGCTGTATGGTCTGAAAGAAGGTGATCTGTGTCTCCAGCGTATTGCAAAAATCATCCAGAGCAGTGTGGGAGAAAACGGATATGCTGCCCGTTACGGTGGAAAAGAATATGCTGTTTTGTTGCCGGGATATGATCTTTTCTCAGCCAGAAATCTGGTGGAATCCATTGAAAAGCAGATTTCTGTTATGAATAATCGCAGGACAGACATGAAGCTGAAAGCAATTACGGTCAGTGCGGGAATCAGTGCGGCACCTTATGCGGCAAAAAATGTGAAGGAACTGCTGGAGAATGTGGATCTTGCAGTTTACCATGTGAAACACAGTGGAAAGAACGGGATCCAGGTCTTTGATACCATGTTCCGCAATGCCAACAAGAATATAGTGTCAACAAACCGGGCACATATTTACCAGGAATATGAATCAACCATCTATGCCCTGACAGCGGCAATCGATGCAAAGGATCATTATACATTCAGCCATTCCACGAATGTGGCCTATTATGCAACAGCGCTTGCAACAGCACTTGGCATGAATGAAGATATGGTGGAGATCATTCGCCAGGCAGCCCTTTTACACGATGTCGGTAAGATTGGTATCCCGGAGTATATATTAAATAAGGCCGACAAACTGACAGACGATGAGTATGAAACGATCAAGGGACATGTGGAGGCTTCTATCGATATTATCCGTCATCTGCCTTCTCTGGATTATGTTATTCCGGCTGTTATCGGTCATCATGAACGTTATGATGGCAAAGGATATCCGCGACGGATCGCAGGAGAGGATATACCTCTGACGGCACGTATCCTGTGTGTGGCAGATTCCTTTGATGCCATGACGTCCAAACGTTGTTATAAGAAGGCCTTTTCGTTGAGTGTAGCAAGAGAGAAACTTCTTCAGGACGCAGGAAAACAATTTGACCCGGATCTGGTCTACAAATTTGTGGAATGCCTGGATAATGGGACGATTACGTTAGTGAAAGCTGAAGAGATATAGAAAAAAAGGCAGCGTTTCATGTCTGCTGTGACAGCAGATTATGATGAATGCACCTGTATAGGAGGTAGATGCATGAGAAAAGAGCAATCTTATGCATCTGCTTTTTTTACATTTTGGCTCGTAACTGTGAAGGTACTGAACAGTTACCTTATATTTTTAAACTGTCAAAGAATGTCGTGATTGAGCCTTTGGCAGTGACAGAGAGCGTTTAAAATAACTGTTCCGTGAGGAATTGTTCAAAAATAAAAACGCATAAAACAAGGAAGTGTATATCTTTTTCATACATAGTTTGTTAGAATATAGCTTGAGGTTTATGAAACCGAAAATAGAATCTTTTGCTGCAGCTAAATAAAGTAAATATTTGTGAAAAAGCAGTTGCAGATGAAAAAATGGGAAGTTTTGTAATGGATGGATATTTTTATGTATTAACTACAATTGATCTTTTTGTTTTATGCTTTATGTGCATACTCACATATCTGAGTGAATCGCTTAGCGAAAAACAAAAGCGAGGTTTTTTTCTGGCCTACCTTATGATCGCAGGAATTTCAGTGCTGGAGGTCATAACAGTGGTTGTGGATGGTTTGCCGTCCGGGTACCGATGGCTGAATATTGTGTCTAATTATCTGGGGTTTGGCCTGTCGCCGGCGGTGTCTGTCTGTCTTGTATATGTATTGGACAGAAAGACAGCTCTCCGACGCAAGATCAGAATTGCAGTGTGTTGTGAGATCGCATATCTTATGTTTCTGCTGGTCTCTGTTCCATATGGAATGGTATTCTCCGTGAGTGTGGATAATATGTATTCACGTGGTCCGCATTTTTACATATATGTCATCATGTATTTGGGGGCAATTTTGTATCTTTCGATATCTACGATCATCACAGCCAGAGAATTTCAGAATCGCAGCAGGATGCTGATCTATCCATTGATTCTTTTTGTGATGGTTGAAACAGTTATTCAGGTTGCACTGCCTGAACTTCATGTTACATGGCTATGTGTTACGTTGCTTTCTGTATTATATTTTATCTATTGTAATGAGATGTGGAATCAGTTGGATGCACTCACAGGACTTTTGAATCAGAACAGCTATTTGAACCAGACCCAAAAGATAAAATACAACAGTGGAGTGCTGGTAGTGTTTGATGTGGATGATTTCAAACAGGTCAATGACTGCCATGGTCACGTGAAAGGTGATCTTTGCCTTGCGGGTATTGCGGAATGCATCAAAAAAGCATATGCTGACTCTGGATATTGTTATCGTATAGGTGGTGACGAGTTTTGTGTATTACTGAAAAACAGAGCGAAAGAAGAGGAATGCAGACAGGAATTTCTGCGGCGGTGGACAGAGAAACGAAGAAAGTTCACATTTTTCCCAACCGTTTCTTACGGATCAGCTCCATTTTCAGGTGAAGATATTGCAGTTGTCAAAGACAGAGCCGATCAGGATATGTATCAATATAAAAAAGAACGTAAGAAACATCACGCGCCAAGTCTTACAGACGTTTGATTTGAAGTGATTATTCAAAGGGCATATGCTATCATTTTTGTATAGTAAACAAACCTTAAAGGACGCATGTTAAGGTTTACAAATTGTTTCCGAAAGAAGAAATGAATATGAATAAGAAATTTATAAGTATCTTATTAAGTATGGCGATGGTGCTATCAATGTTATTGGTGCCAGGGACGGAGGCAATGGCGGCAGGAGATCAAGGGAGCCTGTATCGTGAGCGGTACGGGCTCCTTTTTGAGTACGCGTACCGTTATTGAAAAAATAATTAGTTGACACTAACTTTACATGATGTTAATCTATGGTTAGCATTGACTAACTAAATATATGGAGGAAGGACTATTGAAGAGAATGAGGAGAAAATGCAAAACACTCCTGCTGGCATTATTTTTGCTGATTGCAGGTGTGATAATAGGTGAAGTGAATGTATCAGCAGCAGAGAAAGAGATTACCATTGACAGTATTTCTGTAAAGCAGGATTCATTCAACGGATTATGGCAATTGAAATTTGCGGATGCAAATTATACGGATGCGATCACGAAAATCTCTGTCAATGACACGGACTGGGAAGCGTATAGTTTCACACCTTCTATGGGTGGAAAATATCGTATCCGGGACGGCGCCGTTGAATTTGCACAGAAAAGCTACAGTCAGACCGCAGCGTTGAAAAATGGTGATGTGATTTCAATTACGGCAACCGGATACAAAACATTAGCTTTCAAAGTTGCTATCGCGGATGGAAAGCTTACAATTTCGCAGGATACAAAGCCAGGCGATAACATGAAGCTTTACGTGCGACTAGTCGGAAGCTTTGAGTCGGCACTTGTAAATCAAAAAGGATACGATGCAATCAGTGGTGCATCTACGAATGTGACGCAAAATAAAAACAGTGATGCAAGTGTAGAGGTTGCACTTGTAAATGCAGATCAGGAACCGACAAAAGATGATTGGAAACTTTTGAGTGAAAGCGATATTCGTATAAAATCCAAAGAGTCTTCGGTGATAATTGTAAATCACGACGATGCGTCCAAAGGAAATGATTCTGGGATGGCGGGTGTGTATTCCGTTCACGATGGTTCTCTTACGTTAGCCGGAACCCCTGCAAATGCAGGTACATATGATATCAGCGTATCGATCACAGATGAAGACGGACATACTGCAACAAGTAACAGCCTGCCGTTTCGTGTTTTCAGTGGAGAAGAAACATTAAAAGATCAGCTTGTGTTATCAAACTGTACGAAAACGGCAGATGGAAAATATATGTATGATATGGAGCCGTGGGCAATTAAAAACTTTACAGATGCTTCCGGTGATCAGAGTGTCACTGTTCCGGCAGATGTAAAAGCGTGGTATGGGTCCCATACAAGTGGTACATATGGAGAACTTGGATACGCTGTACCAGAGGGCACTGCACAGAAGCAGACATTGATCTTGCCAAAAGGATGCAATCTGACATTGGTAAATATGGATATTTTATCCAGTGTGAAAATTATTGTTGAGAACGGTGCAAAGCTCACACTTCGAGATTCTGTCATTCAGGGAGTTGTAGAAGTGCAAAATGGCGGAACATTTTCCATGAATTATAACGACTATGGAAAAGGCGAGTTTTTGAACGGAGCGTCCATTAATGGTCAACTGATCTTGCAGGATGGTGCCACATTGGAAAATGCAAAAATTTACTCAAATACGAACAACATTGCAAATGGATCAAGTGCACGTCACAATACAGAACCGGTCGTTGTCGTAAATGGAAATGTTTCATTGAAAGGAAAGGTATTCGTGCGCGGCGACGAGGCACCTACCGGAACAGATGCTGCTACAGGAAAAAGCTATACCGGCCAGAGGGGACTGAAGGTTAATGGCACACTTACTTTGGAAAAAGATGCCGTACTTGCTGTCTTTGGCGGTGGAAAAGATGCAACTACATCAAATGGCGGAACAGCAGTTGAGCTAAATGGTGGAACCATTACCGGAGAAGGAAAACTCATCTGCGTCGGTGGCGATGGACATTTTGGAGAAGGTGGAAATGCAGTGAGCGGTACGGGAATGATTTCCGTAGCAAATGCATACTTAGAAGGTGGCGCTTCTGTTTCCAAATCAAGTACACCGGGAAAAGCATTGGGTGATAATGTGAAGCTTGCAGGAACAACGAATCGAAATCTGATCGATGGAGAAAATGTAAATGATATCGATTATGATAATGATACATATTGGAGAGATATTCTGACTGTGCCGAACCTTTCTTTATATCCGGTAGATGCAAATGCACCGGGCGAGACGACAGAGCCGGAAAAGCCGGGCGAGGCGACAGAGCCGGAAAAACCGGGCGAGACGACAGAGCCAGAGAAGCCATCAAGTGGTGGAACAGATACGAATACAGGTAAGGATAAACAAAACAAGACGAAAACAACTGTAAAAACACAAGTGAAAAGCAAAAAGAATGCTTCGATTAAAACAGGCGACAGTTCCAAGCCGATTTTATGGGCGGTTCTTATGGTCGTAGCAATTGCCGGAATAACAAGAAGCTTAATGCTGAGAAAAAAGAACTAATGGTCTTTACAAGTTAATCACTTTTTTGTTTACGGATAACAATAACATCATTTAAATTTAATATCATATTTGGTTGAGGAAGCACAGAAAGGTTATCCCGAAGTACGAGGAAAATGGTGATCTGATGTGCTTCTTCGATAGTTTAATACAGCGGCTGATATTGTTAAGGTCCGCAAGTCGACGAAGTCACACGTTTCGATCTCACTGAAGGATTTAGAGACGAAGAGACTGGTCGACAGGATTCAAAGTCCGAATAATAAGAAGCGTATAGAGATTGTTTTATTAGATGATGCAATTCCGATCATAGAAGCAGGGAAAAACGCACAGAAGCAATTTGCGAAAAATGTTTTGAGTGGATTAACAGAAGAAGAGATGCAGATGTGTATCCAGGTATTTCAAAAGATTTGTAACAATGCGGATGAATGTTTGAAGAGAAATGCGGAGTGAGATGATGAAAAAAATATTTATGTTATTTGACAAGAATGGTAGCTGCCATCATCCTTTCTTTCGGATGCTACATCCCGGTTACATTGTTCAGCAAGAAAAAACCAATGGTGGGTCTGCTGATGATCCCAAAGACATGTGCTTACATGTGGATGATCGCAATGGGACTTCAGTTGTTATTTTAGATAATAGGAAAAATTGAAAAGCTGTCGCTTTTACGATGGTTCAATCGCAAAGTGGCAGTTTTTTTGCTATCTTGATTTCAAACAGGTGTAGTATTATACTACAGCTATACGTAGATATTGTTTGACTCATTAATAGAAGAAATTAGGGATTTGACATGATGAAAAACATAGGAAGACATTTTACACCGTTTCAATTGATCACGATGGGTTTTGCCGCAGTTATCTTATGTGGCGCGTTTTTGCTGACGTTACCAATCTCTTCGGTGGAGGGAGTATTTACGCCATTTCACAAGGCTTTATTTACTTCTACTTCGGCGGTGTGCGTGACTGGGCTGGCAGTGCTGGACACGGGGAGCTACTGGTCTTTCTTTGGACAGCTTGTTGTTTTAATACTGATCCAGATCGGTGGGCTTGGCGTGGTGACAGTTACGGTTTCGGTCACATTGTTGTCCGGGAAAAAGATTTCTCTTATGCAGCGTACGACAATGCAGGATGCCATTGCAGCGCCAAGGATCGGAGGAATTGTCCGACTGACGAAGTTTATATTAAAAGGAACATTTCTGGTAGAGCTTATCGGAGCGGTATTACTGCTGCCGGTTTTCGGAAAAGATTTTGGCGTGAAGGGAATCTGGATGTCAATCTTTCATTCTATTTCTGCATTTTGCAATGCGGGATTTGACATTCTCGGAACGACGAAAAATACGTTTCCGTCCCTCCTGCAGTATGCGGGAAATGCTCTTGTAAATGTAGTGATTATGCTGCTTATCATTATTGGCGGCATTGGTTTTCTTACATGGGAAGATGTGTGCACGAACACATATCATTTCCGGCGCTATCGACTGCAAAGCAAGATCGTTCTCGTGACGACGGCAGTGCTTATTTTATTGCCGAGCCTTTTCTTTTTCTTTTGGAATTTTAAAAATCTTGCAATGGAGGAACGGCTGCTTGCATCGTTTTTCCAGGCGGTGACACCGAGAACTGCCGGGTTTAACACCGTAGATATCGGAAAGATGGCGGAACCGGCACAGACACTTATTATCATTCTTATGCTGATCGGTGGATCGCCGAGTTCTACAGCCGGAGGTATGAAGACAACGACAATTGCAGTGCTGCTCTTAAATGCATTTGCAACATTTCGAAGTAAAGATACGGTAAGTGCATTTCACAGGCGAATTGATAATCATGTAATACGCGATGCAGCTACGCTTTTGATGCTGTATGTGATGCTTTTCTTTGGCGGCGGAATCGCGATCAGCATGTATGAAGGCCTGCCATTGGCGGAATGCCTTTATGAGACGGCTTCGGCGGTTGGAACAGTGGGACTTACACTTGGAATCACGCCACACCTTCATATGGCGTCCCAGTTGATCCTTATCGTGTTAATGTATCTTGGAAGAGTCGGAGGACTTACATTGATCTATGCTGTATTTTCATCCAGAAATAAGAGCAAAGCAAAGTTCCCGGTAGAACAGATTACAGTTGGATAGTTTGGAGGAAATAAACATGAAAAATATTTTACTTATTGGACTTGGAAGATTTGGCAGACATCTCGCTGTAGAGTTAAATGAGCTCGGCCATGAGGTTATGGCAGTTGATGATGATGAAGACAGAGTAAATGAAATTCTGCCATATGTTACGAATGCGCAGATTGGAGACAGCACAAATGCAAACTTCTTAAAATCACTTGGGATTGGAAATTTTGATATTTGTTTTGTAACAATTTCGGCAAATTTTGAAAATTCATTGGAGACGACTTCGCTATTAAAGGAGCTTGGAGCAAAGATTGTTATCTCCCGGGCAGAACGAGATATTCAGAAGAAATTTCTCTTAAGAAACGGAGCAGATCAGGTCGTATACCCGGAACGCCAGGTAGCCAAGTGGGCATCTATCCGATACACCGCAGACCACATTTTGGATTATATGGAAATTGACGCATCCCACGCAATTTTCGAGGCGGAAGTGCCGGATGAGTGGCTTGGAAAGACAATCGGAGAGCTGGATGTCCGAAGAAAATATAATATCAATATCATTGCAGTGAAAGATAAAGGCGGGGTGAACATCGCCCTTTCCACAGATACGCTTTTGAAGCAGGATGCGACAATTTTAGTAATCGGAGAACATAAAGCGATTAAGAGATGGTTCAATATATAAAATCTGAACGAGCGGACCTTCTTATATAGAAAATACCTTTTACAGTTTATCAATTTTGTGTATTAGACAGGATAAACCTAGTGGAGTAGTATGTTTTCTAACAGCTGATATAGCTGTACACAAAATATAAGGAGGACAGTAAAATGGGAGAAAGAAGATTAACGTTCCGCGGGGGACGTGCAATGGCGTTGGTTCCATTTGCGATATTTATTATTATTACGATAGGATTATCTTTCGCAAATTTTCAGGATATTAATGCCATGGTTGCAGCAGGTGTGATCGCACTTTTGATCGGAATGCTTTTCAGCAAAGATCTGGATCGTTATTGGGATGTCATATTAAAAGGACTTGGTTCGAAAGTAGCGATGACTGCAGTGATGTTATGGTTAGTTGTGGGAATGTATGGAGCCATATTGAAAAGTGGACATATTGTAGAAGGACTTGTATGGGTTTCCGTAAAACTTGGAGTGTCCGGAGCCGTATTTACAGTATGCGCATTTGTTTTCTCGGCATTGTTTGCAGTGGCAACAGGATCTGGGTTTGGAACGATTTCAACGATGTGCTTTATTTTATATCCGGCGGGTATTTTATTAGGATGCAACCCGGCGGTTCTGGCAGGTGCGATCTTATCTGGAGCAGCATTTGGTGATAACTTCGCACCGGTATCGGATACAACGATCATTGCAGCAACCTCTCAGGAGTATAAATATACAAATGGAGCGGCAAGCATTGGCGGCACCGTAAAATGCAGATATAAATATGTTTTTATCGCTGCGATCATTGCAGCAGTATTGTTTTTTGTATTTGGTGGTTCCGGAAATACACTGGATCCGGCAGAAGCAGAAAATCTGTTGAAGCAGTATCAGATGCCACAAGGATTGTTACTTTTGATACCTACATTGGTAGTTATTATTCTGGCTGTAAAAGGAGTAAATATCTTTGCCAGTCTTGGAACAGGAAGCATTCTGGCGATTGTGATTGGATTGGGCGCAAAGCTTTTCAAACCGAGCGATCTGATCTGCATCAAAGATGGCGCAATCAGCGGAACGATTACAAGTGGAGTGTCAGGTATGTTTAATGTATCGATCCTGCTAATGATCGTTGTATCTATGGGAGAGCTGCTTATTGCATCCGGATGCATGGAGGCAGTTGTAGATTGGCTGAACAATTCGGTCATCAAAACAGAAAGAGGCGCGGAAATTTCGATGTTCTGCCTGTCTACCGTGTTTGGTATTCTGATTGCTGCAATCAACACAATTGCAAATATATGTGTAGCTCCATTTATCAATGCGATCGGTAAGAAAAATGACATTCATCCATATAGAAGAGCAAATATACTTGCGACAACCATTTGCTCATTTCCATTTTTCCTTCCATTCGGCGGATGTGTATTACTTTTGCTTGGTGGAATCTCTTCGCAGACAGATGCATATGCATTTCTTCCGAAGCTTGGCGCAGGAGACATGATTGCTACGACGTTTTACAGCTGGGCAATCTGGGCAGTGATGCTTGTAAGCTGCATTACCGGAAAGGGAAGAGCATTCGAAGGAAGAAATGGAGAGTATATCGAAGCAAAAAAGAATCCGAATAAATAAGAGAGCAGTTTTCAAATGCAAAGGGGGTAAATTTTAAAATGAATGAACTGACAAAATTAATCAAAGCGGACATGCTTCCGGCACTTGGTGTGACGGAGCCGGGAGCGATTGCATTCAGTGTAGCGAAGGCACGTTCCTACACAAAAGGAGAATTGAAACATGTAAATGTTGCAATGAACAGTGGAATGTATAAGAATGCATTTACGTGTGGAATTCCGAATTCCAATGAAGTGGGCAATGTGTTTGCTGCAGCACTCGGCTATGTGGCTGGAAATGCAGAAAAAGGATTGGAATCGCTGGCGGATGTAAAACCAGAAGACAATGTTACCGCACAAAAGCTCATTGACGAAGGTAAGATCACCGTCGAGTTAAGTGGTATTACAAGTCGTATCTTTATCCAGGCAACAGTGGAGACGGAAAGCGATAAGGCAATAGTTACGATCCGTGATTCTCACACGAATATTACGAAGATTGAAGTAAATGGTGAGGTGCTGGAGGAGAGTGAGGCAGAGCATGCCGCAGATACGACAGAGGCGGACGCAAAGGAAGAGGTACATTCTATTCACGGCTACACATTGAAGGAAATCTTAGAATATGTAGAAACGGTGCCGGTGGAAGAGATTGAATTTGTAAAAGAAGCTTACAAAGTAAACCTGGAGTTATTCCACGAAGGACTTGAAAATCCACGCACTACATTTGCAAGAACGCTTCTTGCAATGAACGGTGGCAAAGAGATTTCTGATGATGAGAAGAATACAGCGTCTCTTCTTTGCAATGCAGCCATCGAGGCACGCGTGATCGGACTCGACAAACCGGCAATGAGTATTACCGGTTCCGGCGCACATGGAATTATCGCTACAATGCCACTCTATGGTGTGTATAAGATTAACCACTTGAGTGAAGAAACTTTGTATCGTGCGACAATGTTGAGCTATCTTGTCTGCACTTATATTAAAGAGTACTCCGGAAGATTGTCTGCATTTTGCGGATGCGCGATCGCGGCAGGATCTGGTATGGCTTGTGGAGTCTGCTACATGAAGGGTGGCAGATTAAAGGAGCTGGAATATACCCTCAACAATATGGCATCTTCCATTACCGGCATGATCTGCGATGGCGGAAACCAGGGCTGTACGATGAAAGGTGTGGCTGCCTGTGATACAGCATTTCGATCAGTAGAATTTGCACTTGAAGGCGTTCATATCGACAAGGCTCATGGTATCAACGGGACGACACCGGAAGAGACGATGCGCAACATGGGACTTATTGCATCGCCGGGAATGGTAGCGACAGAGAAGACGATCGTAGAAATCTTTGAAGATAAGTTGAGATAGTCGGAGACAGGATTGCGGAAGCCAAACCATCAGACATATCACTGGCCAACTTCGGCACTTGCAAAGAAGCTACCAAAGAAAAATCGCTTAGGCCTGAGAAAAAAGGCCTAAGCGATTTTTACATTTGGTGTGTTATTCGGCATCTTCTTTTACAGTAAATACTTCGATGATCTTCTTTAATGTCTCGTGAAGATATGGCATATATTCTTCCATCGATACCGGTGTCTGTTTTAAGATGCAGCTGTAACTTGTGGAGCCGATCAGCTCAATGATCGTATAGAGCATAAGGCTTGGTGACGTACAGTTGACATGATAACGTTCCAGTGATTCTAAGTAATGGTCGAAAAATGCCTGTGGTAGTACGCTGGCACCGTTCGATACTTCTGCCTGGAAAATTCCCCAGGATAGATTCTTCGCAACGAACTGGATCAACGGTTCATCGGTCATAAATCTTCCTATAATGTAATCTGTCATAAATAATACTTCGTCTTCAAATGTTGGCACATTTGCTTTATCCAACTCTAAGTGCGCATCGTTGAAAAGCTGCGTAGCTTTGTATGCGATCAGTTTATCGCGCAGGTCAAACTTGTCTTTGAAGTACAGATAAAAAGTACCTTTGGCAAGCCCGGCGCGATCTACGATGTCAGCGACAGTTGTCTTGGAAAATCCTTTTTCTGTAAATAACTGAAAAGCTGCCCGCAACAGAGTATGTTTTTTTTGCTTTTTATTATCGTCTACTTTTCCCATAATCATTCCTTCTTATCCTAATTACATATATTAATAGGGATTGTTTGTCCTTTTATGTAAGCTTTACATTTATATGGTAGGTTATTTTTACTTGCTTGTCAAGAAAAATGACTTTTTTTCATTTTTTTCTATAAAAAAGATTGACTAAAAGTCATTTTAGTGTATACTATACTACGAAAGAGATTTATGAAGAGTATTAAGGAGATGATACGACAATGGTTAAGGTAGGAAAGTGGATTGCAAAGCACCGAGTAATTGTGCTGATTCTCGCATTGCTGCTGACAATCCCGTCAGCAATTGGAGTAGTGAAGACGAGAGTTAATTATGATCTGCTGAGTTATCTTCCGGAACATCTGGAGACGGTAAAAGGCCAGGATATTCTCGTAGATGAATATGGCATGGGAGCGTTCTCCATGGTAGTTGTGAAGGACATGGAATTGAAAGACGTCCAGCAAATGAAAGAAAAATTCAGTAAGGTCAAACACGTAAAGGACGTGTTATGGTATGATGATGTTGCAGATATTAGCCTTCCGGTAGAGATGATCCCGAAGGATTTAAGAGAGTCATTTTTCAAAGGCGATGCAACAATGATGTTAGTATTATTCGATAATACAACATCCTCAGATGATGCGATGAATGCATTGACACAGCTTCGTCATGTGGCGAATAAGCAGTGCTTCATCAGCGGTATGACAGGAATTGTTACAGATATTAAGAACATAGCAATGCAGGAACTGCCAGTATATGTGGTCATTGCAGCAGTTCTGAGTCTGATTGTTCTGGAGCTGACATGTGGATCTTTTGTCGTTCCTGTTTTATTCTTGCTCAGTATCGGACTTGCGATTTTGTATAACCTGGGAAGTAATATTATCCTCGGAGAAACTTCCTATATTACGCAGGCATTGACAGCGGTACTGCAACTTGGAGTTACGATGGACTATTCTATCTTCCTGCTGAACAGTTACGAAGAAAATAAAAAGAGGTTCCCTGGTGAGAAAGAACGTGCCATGGGGCATGCCATTTCCAACACATTCAAGTCTGTAGCGGGAAGTTCTGTTACAACCGTAGCCGGATTTGTTGCACTTTGTGTTATGACATTTGCACTTGGACGTGACCTCGGAATCGTTATGGCAAAGGGTGTTGTGATCGGAGTTATCTGTTGTGTAACTGTGCTTCCGTCACTCGTATTGTTCTTTGATAAGGCGATCGATAAGACACAGCACAAGCTGCTGCTGGCGCATATGGATAAGCCGTCCGCATTTATTACCAAGCATTACAAAGCATGGATTGTAATCTTCCTTGTATTATTGCTTCCGGCTATTTATGGTAACAATCATACAAAGATTTATTACAACATTGCTGATTCACTGCCGTCTACACTGGACAGTAACGTAGCGAATGCAGAGCTTAAGAAAGACTTTGATATGAGCAATATGCATATCGTCATGATGGATAAGAACATGGATTCACTGGATAAGCAGAAGATGTTTGATGAGATCGATAAGGTCAAGGGTGTTAAATGGACAATCAGCATGAACTCCTTGATCGGACCAAGCGTTCCGGATTCTATGATCCCGAAGGACATTAAGAAGATGCTTAAGAGTGATAATTACGAACTTGCATTCGTAGGTTCTGAATATGAATCAGCAACCGATCAGGTAAATGCACAGATCAAAAAGGTTGATAAGATCGTTAAGAAATATGATAAATCAGGAATGGTGATTGGCGAAGCACCGCTGATGAAAGACTTACAGGATGTTACAGATACAGACCTTGTAAGAGTAAATGCAATTTCCATTGCAGCCATTTTCATCATTATTATGGTGATTTTCAAATCCATTTCGTTGCCGATCATCCTGGTATCTGTTATTGAATTTGCAATTATGGTAAATATGGCGATTCCGTATTATCAGGGAATCAGCCTTCCGTTCGTTGCCAGCATCGTTATCGGAGCGATCCAGTTAGGAGCAACCGTTGATTACGCGATCCTGATGACAACCCGTTATCAGCGTGAACGACAGCACGGCAAGCAGAAGATGGAAGCAATCAGTATTGCGCACAAGACAAGTATGGAATCTATCATCAGTAGTGGACTGAGTTTCTTCGCAGCAACATTTGGTGTTGCATGTTACTCAAAGGTTGAGATGATCGGATCTATCTGTACACTGTTAGCGCGAGGCGCTATCATCAGTATGATAGTCGTACTTTTTGTACTGCCGGCAATGTTTATGATTTTTGACAAAGTAATCTGCAAGACATCCATTGGTTTCCTTGATGATAAGAAAATGGTAGGAAATGATGTGTATGCCGCAGAGGCGAAGTAAGGTAGAAAGGAAGTAAGAAGCATGAATAGAAATAGTAAATTGATCAAACGTGGACTCACAACTTCTCTTGCTGTAGGAATGTCGGTTATGGTAGGTGCGATGCCGGTATATG
>OLOC01001012.1_pt1 | contig 18134 bp, 16 predicted proteins | sample 1643111 | NCBI WGS metagenome assembly OLOC01 (sample SAMEA3136633, study PRJEB25190) | human gut metagenome
CACAACCCGCTACGGGGGAGACTTACCCGAAATCTGATTTATTCAACAAAGCCTTGGTACCCATGCGGGATGTCTTCTTTTTAACCAGTCAATAGGCCGCATTACCTGGCGTTGAGTTTTTGAAATGGTGTAATAACCGCAACTCAAAGATGTGGAAAATGCACGTCATTCATTTCGCCATTAATTATCACTGTGCTCATTAATTGACAGAACACGTATAATGAGAGCCATCTCGCAAAAATGAAAAAACGTTTTATAAAATCATCACTTCATCATGAATTCAAATTCATTGATTAATATCAACAAGATACAAAAAGCACTATCATTAAAATTCATTGCAGTTACATTGATTTCATCAATGAAATGTAAAAATATATAAACTTGATGATTTAAGCATTTTCTTATACCCGTTCAGACGTTATTCTTATTTCAGATCATCGTCAGAATTGACTCCACGATCACATTTCGGACCGGCAGAAAGGAATTATTCTGCAAACAGTAATTATGGTGTTTTGATTTATCTTGCACCTCTCCACTTCTGGATATAAGGATATTAGGTATGGCAACCGCTGGAATGCTTCTCAAACTCAACTCTCAAATGAACCGCGAGTTTTACGCATCCAATCTCTACCTTCACCTGAGTAACTGGTGTTCTGAACAGAGTCTGAACGGCACCGCCACTTTCCTTCGCGCCCAGGCACAGAGTAATGTGACCCAAATGATGCGCATGTTTAACTTTATGAAGAGTGTCGGCGCTACCCCCATCGTTAAAGCCATTGATGTTCCCGGTGAAAAACTGAACTCTCTGGAAGAACTGTTCCAAAAAACGATGGAAGAATACGAGCAACGTTCTAGTACGTTGGCACAGTTAGCCGATGAAGCGAAAGAACTGAATGATGATTCAACCGTCAATTTCCTGCGCGATCTGGAAAAAGAACAGCAGCATGATGGTCTGTTGCTGCAAACCATTCTTGATGAAGTGCGCAGTGCGAAACTTGCGGGTATGTGCCCTGTGCAGACCGACCAACATGTTCTGAATGTCGTGTCACACCAGCTGCATTGATCATCATCGGCGCTAATGCATTGCGCCGATGAAGGTTTTGAGAAACCGCTGCCTCATCTGTTTGAAGCAGCGGTTTTTTTAATGGGATTCACCCTGTGGGGTAAACTTGAGTTCAATAAGCGCGATGGCTTTTTGGATTGCCCGCATGGTGACCGGGTCTGCGGCGGCGGGATGGTTAGTAAAGTCGATATTCTTCAGCTGACTGGACATTTTTTCACGAACTTCAACGGGCGCGATTACATCGAGAACATCCAGAATTTGTTTGATAACCAACTGGCAAGCAACCACATCAGAAACCAGTTCCTGATCGGCATTCAGCGGCTGGGACATCGTAAACTCCTGATAGCATTTTGAAAGCCGTTATAGTAGCGGCTTCACATCTTCAGCGATAGTCACATCCACCGTCATCAGGACACAAAAAAACCTGCCGGAGCAGGTTTTTTGTTATCGGAACATATTGCCTGGCGGTACGTCTTTGAACGTCTTGCAATAGTTATTGAACATACTTTTCAGGATTTTGCGCAGTTTCATCGCGGCACTCCGACCATTTGTTATACAGGTGTTATTGTCTTTGCGCTTATAATATGACAACCATCACAAAAATCAATCTTTATGTGATACAAATCACATAAATACCCCTTTAATGTTATAAAAATGATAATCAAAAAACAGCCCCCCTATTTCTGACACCTACAGATGGCAAGAAATAGCGCCTGCCAGACGTCTTTTCCGGCCATTGTCGCAGCGCTGTAACGCGTAAAATAGTGCTTTCTTTTACTCTTCTGGCTGGACCATGAGACTTCTGATTCTGACTCTTTCATTAATAACGCTGGCGGGGTGTACGGTTACTCGCCAGGCCCATGTGAGCGAAGTTGACGCGGCAACAGGTATTGTACGGTTGGTTTATGACCAGGCTTTTTTGCAGCATGCCCATACCGATCGTTATGTCAGTCGCGGGATCGCCGATCGCGCATGCCAGCAGGAAGGCTATACCCACGCGATCCCCTTTGGTCAGCCAGTAGGCAACTGTAGCCTTTTTGCGGGTTCCTTATGTTTGAATACGGAATTCACTTTGTCATATCAGTGCCATCATTCCGCCTTCCCTGTCTTTCTCTAAATGTTTTAATCAGCGAGGGGGATCTTCGCTGATTAAATAAATAGCAGTAATGCGTTTTATTCCCATTCGTATTTTTAATAATTGAAGTTTATATTTTACCTTTTGCAAATAATAAAATAACAAATTATAGTGACGCCACAGCAACAAATATAACCTTTGTGGAGCACTATCATGCTGAAACCAGAAATGATTGAAAAACTTAATGAGCAGATGAACCTGGAACTGTACTCTTCACTGCTTTATCAGCAAATGAGCGCCTGGTGCAGCTATCATACCTTCGAAGGTGCTGCCGCGTTCCTGCGCCGCCACGCCCAGGAAGAGATGACGCATATGCAGCGTCTGTTTGATTACCTGACTGATACCGGCAATTTACCGCGTATTAATACCGTTGAATCTCCGTTTGCTGAATATTCCTCACTTGATGAATTATTCCAGGAAACCTATAAACACGAACAATTAATCACGCAGAAAATTAACGAACTGGCTCATGCTGCAATGACCAATCAGGACTACCCAACATTTAATTTCCTGCAATGGTATGTTTCTGAGCAGCATGAAGAAGAGAAACTATTCAAATCGATTATTGATAAATTAAGCCTAGCAGGCAAAAGCGGCGAAGGTCTGTATTTTATCGACAAAGAACTCTCTACCCTCGACACACAAAACTAATGCTCTCAGGCGGCAGGTTTTCTGCCGCCGTTTCAAATCAGTGACGGCAAATCTTACTCTGATCGGTCGAAAAACCTTCTTCTGAAGGTATAAATTTGCCTTTTGCTGCCAGAAACGCTACCAGCTCTCCCGCAGTCATCCCTTCTGCCGAGCAGGTGTGAAAACGTGCCTGTTCACCAAAACGCGCTTTAATTGCTGCTTCCAGACTGGCATGCGTATATTGCTCGCCTGATTCAATCATCATATTTAACACTTCATGACCGTGAATAGAGTCCATCGTTCCTCCTCAAAAAAAGCCTAGCGTAGCGATTGCCGCTTATGAAGTCTTTGCGCCAGAGCAGAACTGAATGCTTTTTATTGTACATTTATATTTACACCATATGTAACGTCGGTTTGACGAAGCAGCCGTTATGCCTTAACCTGCGCCGCAGATATCACTCATAAAGATCGTCAGGACAGAAGAAAGCGTGAAAAACAGAACTCTGGGAAGTGTTTTTATCGTGGCGGGAACCACAATTGGCGCAGGCATGCTGGCAATGCCGCTGGCTGCGGCAGGTGTTGGTTTTAGCGTCACGTTAATCTTGTTGATTGGGCTTTGGGCGTTGATGTGCTACACGGCGCTATTACTGCTGGAGGTGTACCAGCATGTTCCGGCAGATACCGGTCTTGGCACGCTGGCAAAACGCTATCTGGGACGCTACGGTCAGTGGCTGACGGGCTTCAGTATGATGTTCTTAATGTATGCTCTGACTGCGGCATACATCAGCGGTGCCGGTGAATTGTTGGCCTCCAGCATCAGCGACTGGACAGGTATTTCAATGTCGGCAACCGCTGGCGTGCTGTTGTTCACTTTTGTTGCCGGTGGCGTGGTTTGTGTCGGGACATCGCTGGTCGATTTGTTTAACCGTTTTCTGTTCAGCGCCAAAATTATTTTTCTGGTGGTGATGCTGGTATTGCTGCTACCGCATATTCACAAAGTGAATCTTTTAACCCTGCCGTTGCAACAGGGGCTGGCTCTGTCAGCAATCCCGGTGATTTTTACCTCATTTGGTTTTCACGGTAGCGTGCCGAGTATTGTCAGCTATATGGATGGCAACGTTCGTAAGCTACGCTGGGTGTTTATAACCGGTAGTGCGATCCCCCTGGTGGCATATATTTTCTGGCAGGTGGCAACGCTTGGCAGCATTGATTCAACAACCTTTATGGGATTGCTGGCTAATCATGCTGGATTAAACGGGCTGTTACAGGCGTTACGCGAAATGGTGGCCTCTCCGCATGTTGAGCTGGCAGTGCATTTATTTGCTGATTTAGCCCTCGCCACGTCATTTCTCGGCGTTGCGTTAGGCTTATTTGATTATCTGGCTGATTTATTTCAGCGTTCAAATACCGTTGGTGGACGGTTGCAAACTGGTGCAATTACCTTTCTGCCGCCGTTGGCGTTTGCACTGTTTTATCCACGAGGATTTGTGATGGCGCTGGGTTACGCCGGTGTGGCGCTGGCGGTACTGGCATTGATTATCCCTTCGCTGTTGACCTGGCAAAGCAGAAAGCACAATCCTCAGGCGGGTTACCGGGTGAAAGGTGGTCGTCCGGCGCTGGTGGTGGTGTTTCTCTGTGGTATTGCTGTGATTGGCGTGCAATTTTTGATTGCGGCAGGGTTGTTACCAGAAGTGGGGTGATCAGATAGCCTCAAATTCCTTATTGGGTGCCAGAATTAACGCTGACACCCAATTTGACCTCTTAATGCAGGCAGCACTGCTTAAATTTCTTACCACTACCGCACGGGCAAGGATCGTTACGCCCCGGTTTCTCTTCTGCTTTGATCGGTTGCTGAACAGCTTTTTCCTGCGGATGCGCCATCCAGTACGCATGTAGATCAAGCGCCGCCAGTCGAATGGCATCTACGCTCTCTTCAAACGCTTCTGGCGACATTTTCTCTACCCGCTCGAAGTTTTCCTCAGTACCGTGCAGCGCAATCGCCTCCAGCGCTGGTTTTAACGAATCGGGCAACGTTGACCAGTCAGAAAGTGCCACGCCCCGCATATAGCCAAAGCACCACTCCTCAACAATCGTCAGCTCGCTGCCATCAACTTCTCGCAAGCCGAATAACGGCTCAAACTGCTCCGGGAATTCGTTCAGACGCTCTGCGGTATCGGCCATATGTTGAAAAGCCAGGTTCATAAAGCGCGTCATCTCTTTCTCTGACGCCCAGCGCGGCACATAGTCAGCCCCACCCCACACGGCAACCAGCCACTGTTCCGGTTCAATCTCTTGCGGAGAACTCAACACCGCCGTCAATAAACCGTCCAGCTCCGCCACATCAAGGATGGCGTGGTCAGTGTTGTATTTGGTCAGAATATCGTCCAGCCATTCCAACTCACTTTCGTTTAACGGTCCCGTTTTCATACGCTTTTCCTTGTGGATCTCAACTCGCCAGCACCTATCTTACATGCCGGTCCGTATCAGAGATACTTTTTGAGTGGCTTTGCCGGTGATTAAAAATTAAGGAGGGTGTAACGACAAGTTGCAGGCACAAAAAAACCACCCGAAGGTGGTTTCACGACACTGCTTATTGCTTTGATTTTATTCTTATCTTTCCCATGGTACCCGGAGCGGGACTTGAACCCGTACAGCGCGAACGCCGAGGGATTTTAAATTCTACGCAGGATCAATGAGTTACATAGCAGTGCATTGCGAAACTTTGCTGTAATTGTTTACTCATTTTACTGTAATTGGCAGTAAATAGATAGACTTGGATAACTTTGAGCACAGAATCTGCACAGGTAAGTCCCCCTCTCACGGAGGCCTACCTGTCCTTTGCTATATCTATATGACTGCAAAGTTACGAGTTTGACTGGAAATCTTCAATTATCTTCTGATTGTAATCATCCAGATACTTTTGCAGTTCATCCCTGTCGATCAGACGTACCAAGGCTGATTCAGCTAACTCTTTCGCAGAGCGAGTGAAGTAGGAATTAGTCACAACCATCGCCTCATCACAACCATAGAATGTTTTAGCAGAGATCACCTGCTGCACCGCCGAGTTACCTACAGAACCAGAATAATTTTTCGCCTGAATAACCATATCCTTACCAAATCGAGTGACGAAGAGATCTGCCCCCTGATCTTGCGTTCTCTTGGTTTCTTTGACGTCATAGCCCATAGTCTGGAATACTTCCACAAGGAAATCTTCAAACTGGAAACCGTCCATTGCATCAACTAAATACATGGTGACGAATTTGTTAGGGTTAAAATGTTCGAGCCGTGTAGCTAATCTATCAACCAGAATATCAAAATAAATATGTTCGCACACAGCTAAGTATTTTTTAACTTCATCAAATGAAACTAAAGGAACACCAGGCGTAGCCTCCGCTTTTTCATTGAACTCTACTGATGAGAACTCTATTTTATTGCTCCATATATAGAATAGAAACAATGAAAGATCTGCCCTAAAAGTGGTACCCGCTTCCTCAATCCATGACTTCAAGGATTCAGTAAGTGTAGATTTAATATGCCGTTTAACTTCCTTAGCGAAACCATAATAAAGAGCGTTAAATGACGTGGTAAGGAGTAATTTATCTAATAGCTCAGGTAACTCTTCAAGCTCATTGAACCCTTTTCTGACCAACACCTCACGGAAAAGTTGTAATTCGGAGTATGTACCATTATCTGTTGAGTAATCTGCTTCCGATTTATTATTATGTGAGAATCTGGAAGTGTAAATGAAGTTAGTAAAATATGGATCTTTTAAACTGGAGTATTTTTCGAGAACATTTTCAAGCAATTGATTAAGCTGAGTTTGCTCTTTCTTTTTCCCAAATAGATCTTTTAGAACACCCTTTGAACGATACTGAAACTCTGGATAAAACGATGGATTCAATGGTGTCATACGTTGTATATCTATTGCTTGTGAGGTCGATGATGCTGAACCCCATGCAGACGTTTTTACAGGCGAAACTCCACTACACCAGGGACAATTAACCTCAAAAGTCGTTCTACTGCAAGTATCACACTGATAAATCATTTGAATATTCTCCTTTTATTCTAATATCTGTCTATTCGGCGCTTCAATTACCAGCCTAATAATCCACAATTTAAAAAAGATCGTCATCACTCAGTCATATTACTTTATGTTCTTATTTTTGAGTCCATCCACTTAGTCATATCCTTAAGAAGAACCAGTGCATCTTTTTTGCTTCTCGTATTCCCCCAAAAACTCAGTTCAAGCACTTTCCCCTTCCCAGTAATTGATACTTCATAGTCCTCAGGGCTAGCTGTTGGAATGAAATCTCCAGCACTTAAAGCAACTCTTATTTCTTCTTTTAGTGCATTAACTTCAGGGTAATCATCTGAATGTATCCATCCATATACATAGAACTCAGCTTCATCTCGACCATCCTCTGAAGGGCGATAAACTAACGTAATTCCTGTTTTACCTTGCCCCCAGCATCCCGGCATCAGATGAATTGCTTTATAGTAACCCTTCCAGTTATTAATACCTGTTGCAATATGAATATCAGGCAATACCTCTGAGACAACCGATTTAGCTTCCTCGGTGATAGCATTTTGGTACATTTCCAGCAATTGAACCGATTTTATCAAAGCTGTGAAATTTTCAGTGACAAACTCCACATTTTTATCAGATACCTTATCCATACTAACCTCACTCAATTTTTTAAGATGACTTAAAAACTCCTGATAAAAAAAAGTCCACTTGCTGAACTCTTGATTCATCATCTCTAACCCCAGACGTCGAATGGCGGTTTCCAGCAGCAGTGAATAATTGATCAGTTGCCAACCGTCTACGCCTTTAGCGCTGTTACCGTCAGGCTTTAATATACAGCGAAATAGTTTTTGATTGTTGCCGCCGTAACTATCAATGAGACTTACATAGCTGGGAAAAGGATTATATGTATCAGCCAGAACTTTATGCTCAATACCTATAATGAATTCATCATGTCTGATAAGAATATCAATATATTTCCCATCTTCTGTTCGGGCCTCTCTCATTAGCTCCAGAGAAGTGAAATCAATTTCATCAACATCGAGGGAATCATCTAGGCAACATAGCAATGCTTTGAGCAACCATGGCGGCACCATTTTCTGGGCTCCCATAAACAAAGCCATCAAATCCGTAGTTGGATTTTCGAGATATCCGGAACCACCCAATTCAAAAAAATTGAATTCAACATCATCCTCAACCGAAATACCTTTCAGTTGTTCAATAAATTTGACAAAAAACGTTTCAGAACGCAATTCAACCTCCTTTTAAAAATCATGATGCCATTACACATTAATTAACACCCCAACTTTGCTATAAATTATGGTCCCAAATATTCTCACAAATTATTTTATACAAAGACTGTCGTTCATCGACATCTTGTTTTTTAAATGAATCATGTGGTTTGAAAGGCAATCCGAATACATTTCTCAACTGATTGAAATTAGGGTTATTCATATATGCCAATGGGCATAACGATTTAGCCAGGAGATTCTCTTTGATGTAATGAGGTTGCTTTTGATCGTAACACAAATCACCATATGACTGGTTTGAGCCTCTAGGTAATAAAACCAAATCACCTAAGCGATTTCTGTAATTGTTAAATTCGTGCTCTTGTTCAAACTCATCAGAGTAACGTTCATATTTATCGGCCCAAATATGCTCGACTTCAAATGGCTTACCGTGTTCTGGCTGATAATATGTAATGAAGGTTGTACTCATTCCGGCTTGTTGCTCAACCCACGCAGTTATACGAGAAAGCAAAAACTTCACAAAACGATAGTTTTGACCATGGAGACGAAACTCTTCCATTCCTGCAAAAGTATCTGGCATTTCGGATAACTTCTTAGATAATAAATCTTTTAATTCTTCAAAACTTTTACCACGAATCTCTTTAACAAGACTGTACATTGTGTAACGAATAGAACTGGCAGAGAATTTTCGGAAATTAACAGAACGACGAACAACAAACGTTTCAATATAGCGAGCCACTAGGTTTATTTTGGCTATCACAGCCTCAGGACTGTCACCTACATTTAATGGAGCCAACATCAAAGGGAAACTTAAAGTAGGTGCAATACCCCAATGGTGGATATAAAATACATATTCCAGTTGGTGCGTTAATACTCTCTCAGCATTCAGTATTTGTGTATAGGCATTCAAATAAAACAAAAAGTTTTTTTGTATAAATCGTTCGAATGTCTCACCATTATCTGGGTCCAATCCCACCGCCTGAAGATTATCTCTAACCCAGCTATGAAAACGCGTACCTATTTTTTCAAAGTCTTCATTTTTTGAACCAGCTTTACCCGGGCGTATTGTATCAGCATATTGAGCACGCAACCATGACTGGAAAAAACGTTGGTCTTCATCTTTGTCATAGCTTTTTAAATCCATCATCGCTTTTTTCCAGAGTTCATTTGCCTTTTGGCGTTTATCTCCCTGATGAAAACGTGAAAGTAAAAAACCTTTAAGCATTTCGGACGGAGTAAGATTCAATCCTCGGTCATTCATAGTCTCAAAGATGGTATATGCGTTTTCATCTGAATAGGCGACTATCTCAACCATAATAACGTTATACTTAAGCCAGTCGATAAAAAAAGGAAAAGCCTGACCTTTTAACTCATCAGGAAAAGCATCTGTGATATTCTGATATCTCTCCACCATGTTATGGGTTGACTCATCATCCCCATCAACTAAACTATAGCTACCAAAATTAAACAATGCTTCCATGCAAGGAATTCTGTCTTCAACTACTATATTGAATGATTTGCTGCCACGTAGCTCGGAGAAAATCATTGATTCTATTTTCTCTTCATATTTAAGTTCTTTCTGAAGATTATGGAGGTATATTAGAAATAAAGTTAATGAAGTCAGTCGTTGCTGACCATCAATAATACTCCGCTTTCCATCTTTACTACTCACAACAAATGGTCCTAAGTAATAATTATTGTAGTTTTCACCCTGCTCCCGAGAATCACCGACTGTGTATTCATTGAGAAACGCAGATGTTAAGTCTGTAACCAACTCTTCAATATGTTTCTCACCCCAGCTATACTCGCGCTGAAAGTAATCAACGGTATATTTTTGCGCATTTAGAACATCAAACAAATTACGATGGAGTGCTTCAATTTTATTATCTAACTTACTCATTATTATACTCCCTGCATTAACGAGACTGACCAAACTCTTAAGAACTCATATTGATAAGTTACATATCTGCCAACAACATCCCAGCCATACCATCCAGTCGCTTCTTAACCTTTTCCCAGCCCGGCATAACCTGCCCCATCAGACGGTAAAACTCCTCGCTGTGGTTGTGCTCAGCCACATGGCATAACTCATGTAGCAAAACATAATCGATACATTCTGAAGATGCCTTAACCAGCCATGGATTCAGGGTCAGACAGCCTTTTGCTGAACAGTTGCCCCATTGCGTTTGCATCGCCCGCAGACGTATCGGAGGACGCTCACTGACCCAAAGGGTCTGCGGAATCAGTAAATCAAGCCTGCGCTGAAAAACATCTCTGGCACGTTCCCGATACCATTCAGCCAGCAAGGCTTTAATCTTTTCTGCCGATTTGTGTCTGACAGTCACTTCCAGACGTCCACGCAACATTTTCACTCGTTGCGGCACAGTAGCGTCTTCTGTCACTTTCAACTGATATTGCTTACCGAGATAATAATGGCTTTCTCCGCTGACATACTGACGCGGAACAATGTGTATCTGTTGCTCCCTGAAATCACGCAGTTGCTGGTATATCCAGCGCCCACGTTTTTTCAGCGCAGACAATACCTCGTGCTCCGGTGTTTCAGGCGGTACAGAGGCCACAACCCGGCAGTCCGGATAAACCTTAATGAGCACCCTGCCCTTTACGACCTGACGCGGAACACACTGTACGACGATGACCTCATCACCATAGACAATGCGTAACGCTTTCATTGATGGCGATTCTTTTTCACTCATGATTTCATCAAACCAACGCGCAGTATCTGGATGATGGTTTCAACAATACGGTTAACCTGATTCATTCCGGCACCAATTTCCCGGCAGGCCGTAAACAGCAGTGGTAGCAGACTTGTCTTAACGACTTTCTCAATGTCCTGGGGGTTCAGGGAGTTTTCTGCCACCGCTTTGACGATAATGTTGTCCACTTCAAAAGCCAGCTTCGTCCACTTATCCTGCACCTGAACGTCGTTTACCGCAAAAACCTCAGGTAGCTCTTTTTTAAATACACCGTAATACGCCTGAGCATGCTTGTTTACCGCCAGTGCATCCGGGATATCGCTGAGCTTACGGGCTTCAACCTGTTCTTCAAATTCACGGAACAAAAGGTACTGTTTCAGCGGATGGTCAAACAGTTTTTCAGCCTCTTCGATAGCCATACGCAGGAGTTTTGAAAATGCCTCCTGAGCATACGGGTCATCACGCAATTCCTGCTCAATCATCTTTGTCACACGGGTTTTAATGATGTCGGTTTCATTGCGGGTTTTATTGTTGTCCCACTCTTCGGGCTTTTCGCTCTTGCCCATTTTACCGACTTCATACACGCCATCCGGTTCACGAACTTCAACGCCGGTGACATGCTTATCCAGCAGTTTTTTCACCTGCTCAGCGTAGTCGTCATAATTGACCTGCTCTCCACTTACCTGCATCGCCCACTGGCGCAGGCTGGACATCTGTTTTACGGTTTCTTTATAGAGATTTCGGTCTTGTTCCGTAAAGCTCTTGTCGGTGAAGAAGGTAGCGGACTGCAGTGCCACTTTCAGGCATCCGGCAAAGGCCGTTAACGCCTCGAAGAAATCATCACGGGTTTTCTGATGGATATCGACCATCTCTCCGTCACGTTCTTCCATTTTAGGCACCAGTACCGCACGTAACTGCTCAGTATCATTTTTGTTTTTAACACCGGCAAATATGGCCCACAGCTGGTTATACAGATGCGGCAGGCGCTTGTATTCAGAGCTCATGGCGCTGTACAGCCCGTCAATATCTTTGATATCGTATCCGCCCTGAGTTCGGGAGGCGAGGTCCTGATATTTGCCGATAGTCGTGTCCAGCTCAGCCAGAATACCGCGATAATCAATCAGCAGACCGAACTTTTTTAGTGGATGCAGTCGGTTCACCCGCGCAATCGCCTGGATAAGGTTGTGGGACTTAAGCGGCTTGTCGATATACAGCACGGTATTCTTCGGCTCATCAAACCCGGTGAGCAGTTTATCAACGACTATCAGCAATTTGAGCTTCTCATCGGTATCGAAACGACTGATGACATTACGGGTATACACAGACTCATCCTGCGTGCCGACATTATCCTTCCACCATTTCGTCACTTCCGGCAGTTTGCTTTCATCCACTTCGGTATTCCCTTCCCGGGTATCCGGCGGGCTGATAACTACAGCTGACTCAAACAACCCGGCTTCATCAAGATACTTTTTATATTTGATGGCGGAAATCTTGCTGTCGCAGGCAAGCTGGCCTTTCAGTCCCTCATCAATATTCTTCGAGAAGTGCGTGGCGATATCGAGTGCGATCAGACGGATGCGATCATCTGCACTATAAACCTCACCTTTACGGGCATATTTACGCTTCAGGTCGGCTTTTTGCGCTTCGCTTAACCCATCGGTAATACGATCAAACCAGGCATCTATTGCCCGATCGTTAACCTCAAGGTCGGGAATACGTTCTTCATACAGCAAAGGTGTAACGGCTTTATCTTCTACCGCTCGCTGCATGGTATAAGCGTGGACAATCGGTCCGAATTTATTGGTGGTCTTATCTTCTTTTAGCAATGGCGTACCAGTAAATGCTACAAAGGCGGCGTTCGGCAGTGCCAGTTTCATTCGCACATGGTTCTCACCACCCTGGCTACGGTGTCCTTCATCAATCAGAACGATGATATCGGGGCTGGTATTGACGCATTCAGGAAGTTTTGTCGCTGAATTAAATTTCTGGATTAGGGTGAAAATGATGCGTTCTTTACCGGAGCCAATCTGTTTCGCCAGCATCTGCCCGGATGTCGCCATTGCATTGGCTTTGTCTTTTTTCCCGGCCAACTCGCCGCCGGATGCAAAGGTATTGCTGAGCTGTTCTTCAAGATCGATACGGTCCGTCACCACCACGATACGACACCGCTTCAGGCTGTCATGAAGAATCAGCGCCTTGCTGAGGAACACCATGGTGTAAGATTTACCTGACCCCGTGGTATGCCAGATCACCCCACCTTCCCTGCCCCCGTCTGGTCTGCGGGTACTGATGCGTTCCAGCAGTCTTTTTATCCCGAACACCTGCTGATAGCGGGCAACAATTTTTCCGGTTTTTTTATCAAACAGGGTGAAGAAGCGGGTCATCTCCAGCAGACGTTCCGGTGAAAGCAGACTAATGAGCAGCTTATCCTGCCCGCTGACTGCCAGTTCCCCCCCATCGATTAACTGTTGATACCATTTGAGATCGACTGAAGGACGATGATCAAACAACGCATGAATTTGTTCAGTCGATAACTTATGGTTGCGCAGCGCATACATCTGCGCGTAAGTAATATCTTCTTCGCGCCATGCCGCCCAGAATTTCATTGGTGTATGACAGGTACCGTAGCGCCCGTCATGCCCGTTAATCGACAGTAATATCTGGCTGTAAGCAAACAGCTGCGGGATTTCGTCGTTGAGCTGATTGCGGATACTCTGGGATATCCCTTCGTCAATGGTTGGCCCTTTCTTGCCGTGACCCGCCGGGCTTTTCGCTTCAATGACGGCCAGCGGGATACCATTCACAAAACACACAATATCCGGCCTGCGGGTTTCGACACCGCCTGACCGCAATACCGTAAATTCTTCGGTAAAATGGAACTGGTTATTTTCCGGATGTTCCCAGTCGATCAGCGCAATGGTGGGGTTCACCTTCTTGCCATCGACAAACTCCGTGACGGCGATACCGTAGAGCAGATGGTTATACATCCGTTCATTGGCTTTGAGCAGCCCTTCATTGAGCGCCGGAGAACAGACCTGTGATATCAGGTTATCCAGTCCTTTTTCCGATAACTGGCAGGTTTTGCCACCCGCCATAAAGGAACGCTTCGACAGCTCTTCACGCAGAACCGGACGCAGCACCACCTCATCCTGTTTATAGCCCCGGTAATCCATAATCTGTTTCGGAGATAAAAACGTCCAGCCGAGGCTGGTCAGTAACGTCAGTGCCGGAATTTTGGCGCTGTATTCTTCCTGGAATTTTGGCGTGTACGTCTGGTTCATCATTAATCCTTTTCTTTCTGGCGCTACTCGCTACTGGTCACATGAAGATTCATCAATGCAGACAGCACTTCTTAAATTTTTTACCGCTGCCACACGGACACGGGTCATTTCGCCCGGGCATGTTTTCTGCCCCCTTCACTGGAACAGGCCGGGATGATGCCTCTGACATTCTCACTGACAACCAGTACTGATAAAGTGCCAGTGCAGCAGGCTGAATAAGGGAAATACTTTTCTCAAACTGCTCTCCGGTCATTTTCTCAAGTACAGGAAAATTCTTCTCCACGCCATGAAGAGCGATCACTTCCAGAGAAGGCCGTAACTCACCGGGAAGACCAGACCAGTCATCCAGTGACTTTCCTTTCATATAACCAAAACACCACTCTTCCACAATGGTATATTTTTCCCCCTTTACCTCACGCTCATTGAAAATCGGCTCAAACAGTTCAGGGGCGTCATAAAGGCAACCAGCGATATCGTTCATATGCTGAAAACACAGCCCCACAAAACGCGTCATCTCTTTTTCAGTGGTCCAGCGAGGGTGGTAATCACCTCGCCCCCAGATAGCACTGAGCCAGGTATTAGGGGAAATCGTATTCGGGCCAGAGACAATCGCTGTCAGAAAGCCATCCAGCTCAGAGAAACAGAGCACAGAGTCATCATTGCCGTATTTCAGCAACACCTCTTCCAGCCAGTCGATTTCCCGGTCAATCAGCGGCCCGCTTTTCGTCAGTTTCATTCGGCAACCGCCTCATCGACCTTAACACGACGTTTGCCAGTCAGTAGCTGTTGCATCAGGGCTTTTTTCTCATCTCTCAGGCAAGCGAGTTTTTTCTCCAGCGTGGCGATTTCGTCGTCGGCAGCTGACAGGACTGTGGCGATTTTTTGTTGTTCTTCAATCTCAGGATAAGGAAGTTTCAAAAAAGAGAAATCTTCATAGCTGATTTGTTTTCCATCTCTAATCCCAATAACTGCGACGGCAAGATGCCCAATAAAATCGTAAGATTTGTAATATTGCATATAAAACTCATCTACTATTTTTTTTATTGGGGTTAACACTGTATACGCAGGGCTCACCAATCCTCGATAACGAGAGTATTCCAATCCCCCCTGGAATGATCGTAAGCTAATTATAAAATTACCCGAAACAACCAACTTATAGCCCTTCGTTGAGCCATCAGGCATTACAACCCTACGCTCTAACATCGAACGAGGTATTACACCCAGGTCTTGAGTAACTGCCAGAAGCTCCTCATCCTCAGAATTATTCTTTTGCGAAATAGTCTTAAACAGTTCTGCTGCCCTAAGCCATATCCACTTCCCACTAAACCTCACCCCATTCTCATCCAGCAAGCGTTTCTTCCCGGTAAGCAGTTGCTGCATCAGGGCTTTTTTCTGCTGCTGACTGTTGGCGAGGAGCTTTTCCGTCACCGAAATCGCCTTATCCCAGGTTGACAGGATTTGGGCGATTTTCTTTTGTTCGGGAAGAGGAGGAGTGAGGATCTCTGTAGATTTGATAGACTTGATGGACAAGTTACGAATTGTGGTCCCTGTTAGCTCCGACTCATAAAATGCTTGGGTTTTGGAGCTTGATAGTACGTAGTAAATAAAGTCTAAATTAACACTATCCTTTATGTTGATATAAGACGCACTTTTTCCTAAAACAACATTTTCTCCTCGATAGTACGCCAGATTTCCGATCGTTCAATTTATAGACATTAAAAGTGTACGAACACCCAAATCTTTTCGATGATTGATCGCATCGTTTTCATCAACGCACTTTGTTGAATCTTGAATAACGATTGAGCCGCTTTTAAGATTATTACCATTGATGAAATAAATTTCAGAGGTATCGGCATACAGTGGTGTTTTGTGAATTCCATCGCTGATCTTACTAGCCAGCTCCGATAAATGCTTTATCTCCCACCCCTTAGGCACCATAACCCAACTCCTTCAGATAACCCGCCATCTCAACTTCCAGCTTCGCCAGTTCCACCTTCAGTTGCTCACGCTCTGCTCGCACCGCCACCAGGTCAATCTCATCCTCTTCTTCAAAGGTATCGACATAGCGCGGAATATTGAGGTTGTAATCGTTGTCCTGAATTTCCTTCAGGCTGGCGAGATAGGCGTATTTCTCGACGTTATCGCCATCACGGTAGGTCTTGACGATTTTCTTAATGTTTTCTTCGCTAAGCTGGTTCTGGTTTTTACCTGCCTTGAATTCACGGCTGGCATCGATAAACAGCACCTTGTCATCAACTTTCTGCTTTTTGAAAATCAGAATCGCAGCCGGAATCCCCGTACCGTAGAACAGTTTTTCCGGCAGACCAATTACCGCATCCAGCAAATTTTCGTCGATCAGTTTCTGGCGAATTTTACCTTCGCTGGAGCCACGGAAAAGCACACCGTGTGGCACAACTACGCCCATACGGCCAGTTCCCGGTTTCAGGGTTTCGATCATATGCGAGATAAAAGCGTAATCTCCTTTAGTCTTCGGCGGTACACCGCGACGAAAACGGCCAAACTTATCGTTCTCGGCCTCGTCATGGCCCCACTTATCGAGGCTGAACGGTGGGTTAGCGGTCACGATATCAAACAGCATCAGGTCGCCATTTTTATCGAGCAGCTTCGGGTTACGAATGGTATCGCCCCACTCGATTTTATGGTTGTCTTCCCCGTGCAGGAACATATTCATTTTCGCCAGCGACCACGTAGAACCGATCGCTTCCTGACCGAACAAGGCATAGTTACGACTATCATGCCCGGAGACAATTTTACGCCCACACTTCATCAATAATGAACCGGAACCACAGGCTGGATCGCAGATGGTATCACCCGGTTGCGGATCGAGCAGTTCTGCAATCAGGTCCGAAACTTCCGGCGGGGTATAGAACTCCCCGGCTTTCTGCCCACCGCTGGCGGCAAAGTTTTTGATCAGGTATTCGTAAGCATTGCCGATAACGTCCAGCGTACCGACACGACTCGGCTTCAGGTTGAGATCTTCACCGGCGAAGTCTTCCAGTAGCTGACGCAGTATGGTGTTTTTCTGTTTTTCTTCGCCAAGACGATCGGTGTTAAACGAAATATCCTGGAACACGCTTTTCCCGGCATCTTTCAGTTTGGTTCCGTTGGCTTCTTCGATTACATGCAGAGCCTGATCGATACGCTCACCGTTACCCGGCTCATGGCGGCGTTCGTACAGCGCATAAAAGCTGGCACTTTTTGGCAGTACAAAACGCTCGTTGGCCATCATCGCTTCAATCAGTTCCGGCGCATCGCCATACTGTTCTTTGTATTCGTCATAGTGATCCTGCCAGACATCTGAAATGTACTTGAGGAACAGCATGGTAAGGATAAAGTCTTTATAGGTATCAGCACTGATGGTGCCACGGAACGTATCACACGCGGCCCACAGGGCTTTGTTGATCGTGTCCTGACTGATTTTGTCGTTCATGAATCATCCTGGTCTAAAGAAAAAGCTAGCGATGCAGGGCTTTGCATCTTAAAAATTGCGGTAAATGATACCGTAAGATGCCTCCCCTGACACGCCAATATCGCAGCATTCAGGTTTGCATCATCCCCGTAATATCGACATGAGACAGACTGACACAACCTGGCTCGTCACTCGCTAAAAACCAATTATCTTAGTAAGATAGCATCCATATTAGCCATGGTGTAAAACTGCCGTTGGGGTAATGATGATCCATATATCACCCGTTCTGGTGTGTGGAGCTGACATGATCCATAATCGGCAACGTTGATGCCCTTTGATAGTAATGATGACCGTCAATGTGATTCCCCTGCTGACTGGAGGTCTCCGGATAGAATGAGTATTGCCAACTGCGCTATCGGCCCACTTTATGATGAGCAAATAAAAAAAACACTTATGTATGCTGACCATAAATTCAAGCGGCTAATGAATACACGAATGTCGTTACTCGAACATTTATCACCCCACTATGACTTATCTTCCATGTTCAGCTATGGAAGGTGCGAATAAGCGGGGAAATTCTTCTCGGCTGACTCAGTCATTTCATTTC
>OLOC01001016.1_pt1 | contig 18087 bp, 17 predicted proteins | sample 1643111 | NCBI WGS metagenome assembly OLOC01 (sample SAMEA3136633, study PRJEB25190) | human gut metagenome
TCCCTATTTCAAGCATGGGGATCATCCGGTCATCGTGGCTTTTTCCGATCACACGGAACTGTGTGAATTTCTGATATCTCTGAGCCGCTTCCCAGAGCAGATAATAAATATTTTCATAGGTTTTTTCCTGTACTGTTTCCATCTTTTCTTTCCCCCGATCTTTCCGTCATTTTATTATCTATGTATGCGGGAAAGCATAAAAAAAGAACCGGTATCTTAACACCGATTCCTTTTATTCACAAAATAATTCAGGATTCCGCCACCTACAATGATCACCATGGCAACCGCAACCACTCTCTTGGCGGCTTCCTGGGGCAGCTGCCCCTTTGATCCAATGGAAGCCTCATAAAAAGTCAGCGTATAATCAATTTCATGAGGTGCCCCCATGGCCAGTGTATCTGCGATCACTTCCATCTTATCATCCAACGCAGTAACTGGTATGGTAAATACAGAATTTCTGCCCTCTTCGCTTTCGTTCTGGAACTTCTCCCCGTCAACGATCATATAATCATAATTGGAACTGCTCCACTGAAGTTCTGCATACATTCTGCCATTCTTCACCAGCATCAGTGTTGGAGAAGATACACTGGCTTTTCCACTGCCGCCTTCCAGATCTACCTGTATGGAATATTCCCCATCCTCCAGATCTGTTTCTATTCCATTTTCCTTCTGCGCCGCAGCCACAGATACCGGCCCTGCCAGCATCAGTGCGAGAAACAGTACCGGCATTATCTTTATCATGTATTTCATTTCTTTTCTCTCCATTTTCCCGTTCTTTTTGTATCACTATAGCACAATGCATGTTTTCTGTAAAGAACCCTTTCGCCTGTTGAAATGTTCCCTGCTTTCAAGTATAATAGAGAGAAATTTGTGTACAAACGAAAGGAATGAACAGAGATGATCGAAACTAAAAATCTCACCAAAACCTTCGACAGTTTTACTGCTGTGGATTCTCTGGATCTTCGCATAGAAACCGGCGAATTTTTTGGACTTCTTGGTCCCAATGGTGCCGGCAAAACTACTACGATCAGTCTGCTTTCCACTTTGCTTCTGCCCACTGCCGGAGAGATCCTGATCAATGGACAGACACTGGGACGCAACCGACCGGATCTGAAACGTAAGATCAGTGTGATCACACAGGAATATTCCATGCGTCAGGATATGAATATGGATGAGATCATGGAATATCAGGGACGTCTTTATTTCATGCCCAGGAAAGAAATCAAAGAAAAAACAGAAGAACTTCTGGATTTCTGCGGACTTCTTCCTTTTCGAAAACGTTCGGTACGTAAGCTTTCCGGAGGAATGAAACGAAAACTCATGGTATGCCGCGCTCTTCTCACAAGTCCCGAAATTCTTCTTCTGGATGAACCTACTGCAGGAATGGATGCGCTCTCCAGGCGGCAGATGTGGAATCTTCTCCGTCAGCTCAACGGAAAAAATCTTACCATTCTTTTAACCACTCATTATATGGAGGAAGCTCAGTCTCTCTGCAACCGGGTAGCGCTTATGGATCACGGCAAGCTGGAAGAGATCAACACGCCCTCCGGTCTGATCGAAAGTCTGGGTAAATATACCGTTGACCAGGAAACTCCCGAAGGTCCCAAAAGCCACTATTTTCACAGCAGAGCTGATGCTATTGCTTTTCTGTCCTCTCTGGACGGGCAGTGTACCCTTCGTGAAACAACTCTGGAAGATGTTTTTGTAGAACGTGCAGGCAGACACCTGATGCAGCGATGATCTGCCATATATCATATTACTAATAGAATGGACGATGAATATCATGGGAATACTTACTATTTTATGGGAAAAATGGGTAGAATTTCGAAGAGATTTTTATAAGATCACACTGGCTGCCATGATCGCACCTTTAATGTATCTTATTGTTTTCGGAATGGGAATACAGACCTCTTCCCACGGGGAACCTTATCTGAACTTCCTGATCCCCGGAGTCGTTTCACTGACTACTATGAACGGAAGTTTTAATGCAATTGCCCAAAACTTAAACGTACAGCGTCTTTACGAGAAGGCATTTGACCAGGTCATGATCTCGCCAACTCCTCTGTGGCAGTTTATTGCAGGTCAGATCATCGGTGGCAGTCTCCGCGGTCTTTATGCAGGCGGGATCATTCTTCTGCTGACTATGCCCATTGGAACGGGACTGGTCTTCAATGGATGGTCTTTGCTGGTAATGTTTTTAAATGGTGCTGTATTTTCCGCAATTGGAGTTGTCGTTTCTTTCCTTGCGAAAAATCATGCGGATGTGCCCCGTTTTTCCAACTATATCATTATGCCAATGGCTTTTCTGTGTAACACATTCTTCTCTACAGAAAAGATTCCGGGATTTCTCGGCAATTTCGTGGCTGCACTTCCTTTGTCGCAGACCAGCCATCTGATCCGTACCATCGCTTCCGGCGGTGCGGTAAACTACATCAGTATTCTGATCCTGGCAGCTTATCTTGTTGCATTCAGCATTGCCGCTTCCTGGTTTATCTATAAGAAGAAAAATCTGTAACCATGCTCTGCAACTGATGGTTTCTGCTCATTGAACAAAACTTGTCAAGCAGATATTCGCAAGCCATATTCGCTACTTGCTCATAACCGAATAACAATTATATATCTGACAAAAAATCACCGGCTTCTCTGAAGATTGAGAAACCGGTGATTTTTGTTATATCTTTGTTATCCTATTCCGTGATCAGATATCTTTTTTTCTTCTTCTCACAATTACATATCCGCCTGCAAGAAGTGATGCCACGGCAAGTGCTGACATTGTTCCGATCGGTGAATTATCGGCTGTAGATACCGCACTTCTGGAAGTACTTCCATTACCTCCATTGGAGGAAGTTGCTGATGCCTCTCCTGTTACCGTTGCATCCGGATCTGTACCTGTCTGACCGTCTGTACCATCCGCACCAGGAGTTCCCGACGGAGTTAACTCTGCAGATTTGAACTGATATACCGCAGACTCGATGGTATCAAGCGGCTGCCAGTTACCATTGGTGTAAACATATTTCTGGAAGAATACATACAGATTGTAAGTATCTGCTTTTTTAATTCCTTTGGTAGAGCCGATCTTCCATGCTGTATGCTGCTGTTTGGCAGTTGGATTGGCAGCAGTGCTCCAGTAAAGCGGAACCCACTTCACATCACCCTCATTTGGATTCGGATTTGTCGTTCCTGCACCGATAACCGTAAAATCATAGAAGGTATTCGGATAGAACTGAAGTGCATCATCCAGTCCCTGCACAATACTGTCTGTTACAGGCGGAATATTTGCTCCCGGTACATTAGTCGGAGATGGTGTCGGAGTTGCCGGTCTTGAAGACTGAGACAGTGTAATCTTAAAGGATTTTGCTGTTTTTACAACACCATTGATCGTTGGCTGTAAATCAATATCTTTTCCCTTGGAATCTTTCGCTGTGAGGTATACTTCAATTTCTTTATCCGGAAGATTATTAAGTTCGATATTAAAGGATTTATCCGCTTTGATATTTATGCTTCCGCTTCCACCGTCTTTATCGGATCCTTTTACTTTCCAGGTGTAGTTACATACACCATCTGCACCGATGATACAGGTAACCGTAGCGGAAGAATGATCACGCCAGCTTAATCCGGTCCAACGGAGAGACGCTTTCGTGGTAGTGGTTTCTTTCGGACGTTTGGATTCAAGCAGTTTGATCCTCTTGGAGACTTCCTGTTTGTCTTTATCCTCGAACCATACCAGAAGATCAATCTTGTTCTTGGAATCAAGCTTATCCAGCGGGATTGAGAAATTACCTGCTTTGGAAACATCAACTTTGTTCTTTTTATCATTTTTTGCAGTTTTACCACGTACTACCCATTTATAATAACAGGTTCCTGCTTTGGTAGTATTCAGGGTTATGGATACCTTTGTACGGCTTGACCACTTGGAGCCAACGGCTTTTATAACTGGAGCCGCAGTCTGTGTAATGGTCTTTTTTGCAGGCTCTGCATTTACAGATCCATCCGTTGCTTTTACCCATACATAGAGATCAACTGCGCCGCCTGTAAGGTTCTTAAGAGAAACGCTTGCTGTTTCTCCAGCTGCGATCGCTACGCCCTCAGTGGCGTCATCTATGGATGGAGCTGCTGCACCTTTCGCAACCCATTTATAGTAGTATGTACCGTCTTTATCTGAGGTGATCGCTGCTGTTGCGGTAGTTGATCCGTTCTTCCATGTAGAGTCTGTGATCTTAACGGTCGGTCTGTTGGAGACGAGTGCTCCTGTAGTGGTATCTACTTTAAAATTCTTATCTCCCTCATACTGTGGAGCCAGAACGCCAAGCGCTGCTTTAAAAGCTTCATCTGTGACATCTTCAGATTTTGCGATAGCAACATAATTCTCTGCCGCATTTTCTACAGAAAAACCGATCTTTGGAGACGTGATCTCTCCATTGACAACAATTTTTCCGTCTGTACCTGCAAGCACTACATTGGCTGCTGTCTGGCCGTCTGTCTTTGTATTTCCGGTGATCGTTGGCTCAGTATCTGCTGCTCCGTCACCTTTCTTTACAAGGATCATACCTGTACTGTAGACAGCTCCACCATCAGAATGATTGTTACTGATCTGACCGCCTGTGATCTGAACAGTTCCACCTTCATTAAAAATAGCTGCTCCTCTTGCAGTTGTCGTATTATTGGTAAGAGTAATGCCTGTTGTCATGGCAAATTTCGCACCGGATGCTACATGGACCAGAGAACCTGTCACCTGTGTTTCACCTTCAACGGAACCATCAACAGAGAGTGTTCCGGCTCCTTCCGCAACATCTCTCTTTGCCATGTAAAGGATACCGTTTACCTCGAAAAGATTGCCGGCATAGCTGTCCGCACGCTCAATTTTGGCATTCTCATCTTCTCCGACAATTGCAATTCCTTTATTTGCCGGAATTGTAACAGTGTTTGTAAGGGGAATCGTTCCACTGATAATAATCTTTGTAAGATCTGACTCCTGTACATTCGTCGTATCACTCAGTTCCGGAGCTTCATTGATAACTTTCTGAAGTTCTTCTTCACTTTTTACCACAGTTCCCTGCTCCGCTGTCTCCGCAGCAGCCGCCGCCTGTTCCTGTTCCAGCTGCTGCTGGGCAGCCTCGGCCTGAGCCTGTGCTTCTGCTTCTGCCTGAGCCTGCGCTTCTGCTGCTGCCTGGGCCTTAGCATCTGCTGCAGCCTGTGCCCCGGCATCTGTATCAGTCTGAGCATCCGCCTGTCCATCTGTATCTTCCTGCTGGCTGTCCGCTCCGTCTACATTTGTCTGGGCATCAAACTCTGTGCCATCTGCAGCTCCTGTATTCTCCTCTGCAGCCTGGGCCTCGGCAGCTGCTGCGCCTGTATCTTCAGCAGCAAATGCTGCGGCAGGTGCCATTCCCACTGTCATGGAACCGGCAAGCAGGACTGCAAAAAGCTGCTTTTTTTTCATTTATAAGTCCTCCTGTTCGAGTTGATCTGTCTATTCAATTCAATAATCAGAAAAAGTATAGCACACCGTCCAAAAAAAGTAAAGCGGATGCAACACTCCGCTTTACCGGGCATCCGCTTACGGACGGACCTGTCCGTTTCCGTAAATGATATATTTGGTTGTCGTCAGTGCAAGAAGTCCCATTGGTCCTCGTGCATGAAGTTTCTGAGTGCTGATTCCAATCTCTGCACCAAACCCAAATTCATTTCCATCGGTAAACCGCGTGGATGCGTTCACATAAACGGCCGCCGCATCTACCTCATCCAGGAATTTCTGAGCATGGCTGTAATCATTGGTAATGATCGCCTCTGAATGTTTTGTATTATATTTATTAATATGTGCAATGGCTTCCTCTACAGAATCCACTACTTTTACAGAAAGAATATAATCCAGATATTCTGTTCCCCAGTCTTCTTCTGTCGCAGGAACAGATTCCGGCATCAGTGCACCGGCATCTTTATCCGCACGCACTTCCACATGCTTCTCTTTCAGGCGCTCTGCCAGAACCGGAAGAAAAGCGTCCTTTACCTTGCGGTTTACAAGAAGAGATTCGCAGGCATTGCACACACCTACACGCTGTGTTTTGGCATTGATCACAATATCAGCAGCCATCTGAAGATCTGCGGTTTCATCCACATAAATATGGCAGTTGCCGGTTCCTGTCTCGATCACCGGAATCGTGCTCTGGTTTACGACCGCTTTGATCAGGCCTCGTCCTCCCCGTGGTATGAGAACGTCTACATATGCGTTCATCTTCATAAATTCTGCTGCTGTCTCCCTGGAAGTATCTTCGATCAGCTGGATCGCATTCTCAGTAATCCCGCAGGATCTCACGGCTTCACGGATACATTCCACAATCGCGGTATTGGAATGAATGGCATCACTTCCACCTTTCAGGATGACAACATTTCCGGTTTTAAAGCAAAGTCCGAACGCATCAGAAGTTACATTTGGGCGTGCCTCATAAATGATCCCGATCACGCCTAGTGGTACCCGTTTCTGTCCGATCATAAGTCCGTTGGGACGTTTTTTCATGCCGGTAACTTCTCCTATCGGATCTTCAAGACCTGTAAGCTGGCGAAGTCCGTCTGCCATTCCCTCAATACGCTCCGGTGTCAGCATCAGACGGTCAATGAGGCCCTCTGACATCTGATTTTTTCTTCCGTTTTCCACATCCAGGGCATTGGCTTTCAGAATTTCTTCTGTGTGCTCCACAAGAGCTGCTGCTGCAGCTTCAAGGGTTTTGTTTTTATCATTTGTAGAAAGATTTCGAAGAACGGTCTCTGCATCTTTTGCATTCTGTCCCAGTTTTTCAAGCATTTCATTCATTTCAAATACTCCTGCCTTTCTTTCTGTCTCTTTATTGCATTTCAGCATTTTACTGCATATCGCGATAGATCTTTTCTTCGGTAACAACAACCTGTGGCCGGATATCTGTCGGTTCTGTGGGAACTTCCGGAAGGATCTGGAAGGAAAAACCTACCGCAACTCTGCAGATTCCCGGATGTTTCTCCAGAAATCGATCATAAAAACCGCCGCCATAGCCTACACGGTCACATTTCTCATCAAATGCAACTCCCGGCATGATCATCATGGCATCTTCCCATGAAACAGTTTCTCCGTCTTCCCTTGGCTCCGGAATTCCAAAATAACCGGATTCCAACTGTGAAAAATCCGTCAGTTTATAAAATATCATATCTTTCCCGAATACCTTCGGTACAGCCACTTCTTTGCCATCTTTCCATGCCTGCTCGATCATATAACGGGTGATCACTTCATGATTGTAATCTGCATAAGCCAGAATATGCTTAGCCTTCACAAACTCTGAGAGTTTCAGCACCTGATCTGTAATCTGATGGCTCCATTCTTCTACCTGCGCATCGCTGCACTGCTTTCTGGCTGCAAAAATCTGCTTTCTAATGAGTCTTTTTTCTTCCATATCTTTCTCCAAGATTCACAACCGTACCATCGGCTTCCTTTACATCAATATTATCCAGCTGATTTCTAAGGTTCATCTTAATGGTGGCAATATACTCCTTGCGCAGCTCTGCCTGTTCTTTTTTCTCTTCTTCTGTAAGGCCTACGCTCTGTGCCTTATGGTGAAGGGTGTTGATTCTGTCGATTTTTGTGCTGTCCATAATATACTCCTCCTGAGAATGTTCTATGTAATTTTAATTTATACAAAAACTTAAAGCAATTGTAACTGTGAAGATACTGAACAGTTACAGCAATTTTTCAATATAATCGATCAGGAAAAACTCTTCCTTTTTCTTTCCAACAAACAATGTACCGCAGGGGTCGCCCTCCACAATGCGGTGAATATTATGAAAATCGCCGCCATTGGCAATTACCATGTCGGTACCGGCAGCTGTGGCAATTCTGGCAGCTGTAAGCTTGGTAGCCATTCCTCCAGTGCCCACTTTGCTTCCGGAGGAGCATTTTCCCATGTTAAGAAGTTCATCGTCCAATGTTTCTACCATGTCAATAAATTTCGCATCTGGATTTGTATTCGGATCATCTGTAAAAAGTCCGTCTATGTCTGACATAAGGATCAGAAGATCTGCCCCTATAAGAGCAGCTACCACTGCAGAAAGGGTATCGTTGTCTCCGAATTTTTCCAGAGACTGAAGCTCATAGGTGGAAATAGAGTCATTCTCATTAACAATAGGGATCACACCCATGGATAAAAGCTCATTAAACGTGTTCTCTGCATTTTTGCGGTTGGCGTTGTTTACCATGGTATTTTTGGTCATCAGGATCTGACCTGCCATCTGATTGTATTCTCCAAACAGCTTCTGGTAAATCATCATAAGTCTGGCCTGTCCAACCGCTGCACACGCCTGCTTCTGACGAGGCTCCTGTGGCTTCTCTTTAAATCCAAGAGCTGCTGCTCCAACAGCGATGGCTCCTGAAGATACCAGAACCACATCCTTACCCTGATTTCGAAGATCGCCCAATTCCCTTACCAGAATCTCCAGTTTCCGAAGATTCAGCTTGCCAGTTTCAGCATGGGTAAGAGAGGAACTTCCAATCTTGATTACAATACGTTTTTTATCTTTCAGTCTTTCCCGATCATTCATTTTATTTGTCAACTCCGTTATTATGTTTCCATGTAGTTTTCATACATATCAATTTCTTATCTTACATCATTTTTTTCATTTCGTCCATGGTTTCAGGTAAACAGTTCTTAATTTCAGAAAAATTTCACATTTTAACGTGTAGAATTATTGTTTCTGTAAAATATTGCATAGTCTGAAAGAGCTCTACCGTGTTTTGATCGTCCTATCACTTTTGCAAATCAAGTCAAAACGCGTTCATTTGCATCATGCGCTCGTGCAGACAGGCTCTAGAGCATGTTTTTCACGTAAATACAAAAGAGGAACGCCTTATCTTATGACGTCCCTCTCCATTTTTAATTTATTTTACTGTAAAGACACAGAACCTACAGAATCATTCAGCACGATCTCGACCCATGTTTTTCCAGGATTCAGCTGAATCTCCTGATTATTGGAATCATAATAATGAGTGATTCCCCACTGGGAATCCTTTGTCCAGTGGATGTCGATTGCCTTGCCTCTGGTGATGTATTTGCCCTCACCTCCGGACTGGGTATCTACGTTCAGATAACCATTTGGATCATATGGAACATAGTTGGAATACTGTAAAATAATATTCTCACATGTCAGCTGATTACCTGTGTTCTGGTCAATATGCGGTGCATTAAACTGGAAGCGGCTGTACTCCTTAGTCTCTGCATTGTACTCAAACCACGGATGGTTATAAGCGAAATTATCAAGCTTCACAACATTTGCAGAAACTCCGTCATCCAGGGTTGTCTCAGTTCCTTCCGGTGCAAACTGGAAATGACCATTATAGTCCTCTTTATAATCCTGGCTATAGCCCTGGCTCTGGATTCCTGCCTGAAGATGGGAGAAATCAGTGTAAGCATTGTGCGGTGCTACACGGTCAGTGCTGCGATAGTAAGCATTTCCAAGTGTAAGTCCGTTCAGATTGTCGATCAGGTGCTGGTCCAGATACTGAAGTGCATATACAGCCTGTCCATAATGAGAATAGATGGCATCATACTCATTTGCATAGAACAGGAAGTAATCACGGCAGCTTCGCACAGAACCGATCCTTGGAATATTGTCATAGTCCTCGATGATCGCCATGAGACGGGTGATGCTTCCCTCTACCGGTGCTTCATAAATGACTCCTGCGTTCTCAGTTCCGCTCTGTGGAGCGCCATTGGTATCGTTGCCAAGCATAACTGCGATGGGACGTCTGTGGCCAATGCCGACAGATACATCCTCTCCGGTAAGATAACTCTTCACGGTATCTGTCCCGGCTTCCTCTGCCTGTACCGCTACTGTGGATCCTGCAAGTGCGCAGGAAAGCAACATTCCTGTGAGAAGTTTAAATATTTTTTTCTTCATGTCTTCTCCTCCTTATGCATATATATTTAACCTTCTAACTGAACAGAAACTGCAGAAACCGCCACTTATAAATACATCCGGAATGGTAATGCCACCTGCTGATGACATCACCTTATATGAAAATCAGTCGCTTTGCAACTGCCATCCGGAACTTTCATAGTAACTTATTCACGGCAAACAGCAAAAGCCTCTCCAGCTATAGGGTCATGCACAAAAAAATTTAACGGGTAATTCCAAGTTCCTCCAGTGCCTTCGCCTGGCGTGCTTCCATATCTGCGGCTTCCTCCGGAGTCATGTGATCGTATCCCAGAAGGTGTAGCATACTATGTGCAACTAGGAAGCAAAATTCCCTCTTTACACTGTGTCCATACTCTTCTGCCTGGGCAGCAGCACGTTCTGCAGAAATCATAATATCTCCCAGAAGAAGCTCTCCACTGTCAAGATCAAAGCAGGACTCATCATCTTCAGCCACAGAATAATCTGCCGGTGTTTCAAATGGCAGCATTGGAAAAGAAAGAACATCAGTAGCTCTCTCAATGCCACGGAACTCTGTATTTACCCTTTTAATCTCTTCATTATCTGTGAGAACCAAATTTACCTGTGCATCCCATGGACATTTCTCCATGTCAAGCACCTTCTCTGCAACCATCTTCGCAAGCGCCGGACAGTCAAGTCCAAGGTCAAAATCGGTCTCGCATTCGTATTCTATTGTTACCAAAACTTATTCCTCCTGTATGACATCTGCCTGATTTCTCAAACAGGCGACACCATATGTTCAATTTTACTATTTTGTTTGAATTATTCTGTAAAATTCACATTTCAGTTTCAAATTAATCTTCCCACAGGATATTGATTGTCATTTACTGAAAATCTTGTCCTGGCTTCCCAATTACCGGCTTGTCCGCCGAACTGCCCGCTTCTGGGTCTTTTCCTGGGCTTTCGCTTCCTCTTTCTCAAATGCTTTAACAATGTCCTTCACGATCTTGCAGCGGACAACATCACGGTTCGTCAGGGAAATAGTAGCAATATCGTCTACATTTTTCAAAATAGAAGCACACTTCTGAAGTCCGGAATCCGTCTCTTTGGAAAGGTCGATCTGTGTTACATCGCCGGTAAGAATCATCTTAGAACCAGTACCAATACGGGTAAGTGCCATTTTCAAAATAGGAAGTGTGGCATTCTGGCTCTCATCAATGATGATCATACTGTTATTCAAAGTACGGCCTCGCATATATGCAAGAGGTGCAACCTCAATGATTCCCCGTTCTCTTAACTTCGCAGCCTGATCCGGCCCGAATACGTCATTTAGTGCATCGTAAAGCGGCTTCAGATAAGGATCAACCTTCTCCTGTAAATCTCCCGGGAGGAAACCAAGCTTCTCGCCCGCTTCAATGGCCGGACGGCTGAGAATGATTCTCTCAATCTCGTCATTCCGGTACAGCTCTGCCGCATAAGCAACTGCCAGGTATGTTTTACCTGTACCGGCAGGTCCGATACAGATAGTAACCGTATTGTTCTTCAAAGCAGTGATATAATTTTTCTGTCCGATTGTCTTAGTTCGAATTGGAATATTCTTATAATTCAAAGTCACTGCATCCCCCAGCACCTTGCGGGTGCTGTCTGCAATATCCTCCTCGCTGTCATCCTCTTCCTCGGTCTCATCCAGAAAACGATGGATCATATCCACGGAAAGCTGCTGCTGTTTTTCAAGAGCTTCCTTCATGGCTTCAATAATATTCACAGCTGAATGTATCCTGCCGTCATTAGTCCCACTTACGGTAATGCAGGAATTTCTCTGGGTAATGGATACGCCAAGACGATTCTCAATCACCTTGATCAGCTTATCATTGATTCCAAAAAGCTCCTGTAAAATATCTAATGAGTCAATCTCTATATTCGTGGATTTCAAAAACTGCTCCTCCTTGTGTCTGTTCAAAAATATCTCTGGGTAAAAGTATACCACTCTAAAGATTGTTTTTCAACACTTATGATTCCTGACTGAATTCTATATTCTGCTTCTTTCCGCTTTTTTCATCTACTGTCAATGTACCCTGCACAGTACAATTTGTACTGTCAAATGTGACAGACAACCGGGAATCTGCAATCCGGATTCCTTTATTCAGAAGTTTTTGTTCATATATTCTCAGCTGCTGCACTGCTTTCTTCTGAGCCTGTTCTTTCGTGTAAACTGTGCTCTGTATCTTATAAGGTGTTCGGGTGATTTTTCCCAGGAAAAAAGGAAGGACGAAATTCTCGGTAAGTTTCCAGGGGATTTCTTCCGTTGAGGTTATATATCTGGATTTTTTTCCTGTATCTGCGCCAAAAACGAAGTCACCAACACGAAAATACCAGCTGGTTTTTGAAGTGCCGCTTTGAACCTTTTTTTCATAGGAAAGGGGGACCTCCTGATAATAGGCAATCTGATGGCGCACATAGATGTCTGCGTCTGCCGGAACATATTCCACACGTACAACCTCCTGGCTGTCATTCAGGATTGGCACCTCGCCAGATACCAGAATATCACCCTGTTTGCAAATGTCTCCAGTTTTAACAAGTGGAGTTCCATTTCTGATAACCATATTCACAATTTTCCCATCCAGATTGGAAATCAGATTGCATGGAGATTTTGTTTGCCGGATACCTTCTGTGAGGTTTTCTTCCTGAATGGTAAGAAGAAGCCGGGTACCTTGAACCCTGGCGGAAACAAAAGTAATATCCGGGTAGTTTTTCCTGAGAAGGTCGGCAATCCGGGTACAGTTAACCTGATTTTTACGGATCCCATGGGTAATTCCCTGCTGGTCCAGAAATTCCAGAAGCTGAGGGGTGGAATTTTTTACATTTCCATCAATGTGGATATTCCAGATGTGGCCAGAGAGCCAAAGCAGCAAGACCACACAAAGAAGGAACCCGGCTGTAAAGCACTTACGTTTTTGGATTCTGAGCAGCAAAAACGGCAAACCTCTTTTTTTTAGAATATGGATACGGACTCTGGTCTTTCTATGTATGGGAAGGAGTTTTCGGAAATCATTTATGGAAATGCGAGTTGTTATGTTTTTTTCTGACAGATAACGGATTCTTTCCAAAGAGACAGCTCTGGCGTGGCACAAATTCAGGAAGCGTTCCAGCTGGTCACCGGATACTGAAAGTTCTAAAAATCCATGGAGTATTTTTTCGGGGTTATTCATTTTAATCTCGCCTCCATTTATATTGGATTTACGATGTACTGCCGGACGGCAACCGAATTCAGGTGAAATATACCGCAAACCGGAGCTTGCAGACTGTGGGAATGATTTTTCAAACACGCTCTAACATTACCGACAAAATCTGCCCTTTTATTTCCATTTCCCAAGTAGTGTAATGAAATATTTCCAGATTTTTCCCTTGAAGGATCACGCGTCCCTGGCAGGTAACCACGATTAATTTCTCGCTTGTATAGGATAAGATGCTTTTATAATTTTCAATCTGTACCTGCGACGGTCCGGTAATCGTTATAATAGGGGCTTTACAGGACAGGTCACCAGGAAGTTCCATAGCTGTCATAAAACGTTCTGATACAGACATAAAAAAAGCCTCCCGGTCTTTATCTCTAGCTTATGCGGGAGGTTTTCTTTTCATTCTGATTTACAGTTAACAGATCACGCTCTCTGGCGAAAAAGCACCAGAGAAAACCACAGAATGGTATTTCCGCCAAGATTATATTCCATGGAATGATGCTCTACCAGCTCATTTACCACTACACCGTGACTTTCCAGGCAGGGATGCATTTTCTCAGGGAAGCGACAGGGCTTTCCGTCTAAATAGGCACAATGCTCGCAAAGATCGCAGGATTCAGTGGACAGGGTAAATGTCTCAAATCCCTCCCCTTTTAAAAATCCGGCTACCTCTGTAGTCAGCTCCTCGTGAGCATCTCGGGTGGCAAGCATTTCCGCCATGTTCATCACATCAGAAACCTCTGCCACACTGGAAAAAAGAATTCCATTTGGATAACTGTGGATTCGCTTCCCACATTCTTCCAGGCTGCCCACAGCAGGGGGACAGGCCCAGGTGGTGCCATAGCGCTCACACTCCTGTTTGCAGATGATCCGCACCCGCTCCCTTACCTCTATTTCAGCAGTATCCACAAGGCGGTATTCATAAATGGGATACTGAGATATAAATTCTTCAAAACGATCGGTATTTAACATGTTATTCCTCTTTCGAATTATTTATTGCTATTTAGCCCGCCAAGGGGGATCCTTTCAGCGTTCTAAATATCCAAAATACTTAATCTATCAAATCCTGCTCTGCAAATAAACTGGATACCACAGACGAATACTCTGACAGATGCTGGGATTTCTTGATTTTCTTGGCATATTTCTCATAATTTGTAAAATTAACGGCCATATAGCTCCATAATTCTTTCATACGGAACAGCACATTCCGTTCGCCGGAAAGAAGTTCCCGATACTCTTCGAAAAGACAATCATGGAATTCTCTTACTGTCTTTTTATTCGGACGAATGCCTTCCCGGATCTCAGTTACCAGCCCCGGATTCGTGATCAGCCCTCTTCCATACATGAAGCAGCAAGTGTCTGGAAAACGCTCTGTAATCCGCTTATAATCAGCTGCAGAAAACAGATTCCCATTATAGCAAAGTGGCATTTTCAGACGGTTTACAGCCTTCTCATAAGCTCCGAGCCGCGGCACTCCGCGATACATATCTGTCTGAATCCTTGGGTGGATGATCAGTTCATGAATGGGATATTTTTCATAAATGGCCAGCAGATACTCCCAGTCTTCCTCGTAGTGAGTTCCAATTCTGGTCTTTATGGAAATTTTCATATCAAGTTTCGAAAAAATCTGATCCAGGAACTGATCCAGCTTCTGGGGCTCTGCCAGAAATCCGGCACCCTTTCCCTTCGCTGTAACTGTTCCAGAAGGACAACCAAGATTCAAGTTCACTTCCTGGTGTCCGTAATCATCTTTCAAAAGCTGGGCAGTACGGATAAAATCATCTGCATTGCAGGTCAGGATCTGGGGAACCACGTACATTCCCTCATTCCGCTCCGGTGACACCTCGCAAATTTCCTGGAAGCTCAGGTTTTTCTTCGGCTTGGCAGAAATAAACGGAGTAAAATATTTATCCATGGGATGATAAAACCGGTGATACGTCCGGCGGTATACAAAGTTTGTCACGCCCTCCATAGGGGCCAGGTAGTCTTTCATTTATGTCCTCGCATGTCTTTTTATTCAAATCAAGGGGGGGGATTTTCTCAGCTGCTTTATTCAGAGCTTTCACCATGCAAAAAATTCCTTAAATTCTTCGAGAAACTTCTTCATTTTCTTTTCCTCCCTTGGTTTGATATAGCCAATTATACACGTTTCTCTATTTTTAGACAATGCCCTCTTAAGTGTCTGCTGCTATTTTTTTCTAAAATTTATACAAAAAAGAACTTTACCCCTAAATCTGGCAGTGCACGGCAGCCATCCATTTTCGTTTGCTATTAGCAATACAAATGTCTTTCCCGAAAATACATTTTTATCTTGCACTCTGTTGTAGTACTGTGATAAAATAAACAGGATTTTAGCATAAACCTATTGGTTTGGCATTTTGAGAGAAAGAAGGCTTACTTACGATGAATTTTTCCAAAAGACTGAATTTATTTGGAGATGAAATTTTTGCCGCGCTCAATGAAAGGCGGCTTGAACTTGAGAAACAGGGAAAGAAGATCTACAACATGAGTGTTGGAACGCCGGATTTCCATACACCGGATCATATTAAGAAAGCACTGATGGAAGCTGCTGCTGACGATCAGAACTGGCGTTACAGTCTCCGCGATCTGCCTGAGCTTCTGGATGCGGTCTGTGCATATTACAAGAAGCGCTTCCATGTGGAAATCACACCGGATATGGTAATGTCCGTTTATGGCAGTCAGGAAGGCATGGGACATCTTGGCATGACTTTATGCGACGAGGGAGACGTGGTTCTTCTTCCAGATCCGTGCTATCCGGTTTTCGCAGCAGGAAGCAAATTAGGAGGCGCGGTTCCTTACTACTATCCGCTTGTAGCAGAGCATGATTTCCTGCCATATGTAAAGAATATTCCGGAAGATGTGGCTCGCAAGGCCCGTTACATGGTAGTCTCTCTTCCATCTAACCCGGTAGGCAGCATTGCTACACCAGGACTTTATGAAGAAATTGTTGCATTTGCAAAAAAATACGATATTTTAATTATCCATGACAATGCATACAGCGACATTATCTTTGATGGCGTGGAAGGTGGAAGTTTTCTTGCCACTCCTGGTGCGCGGGAGGTTGGTGTTGAATTTTTCAGCCTTTCCAAATCCTTTAACGTAACCGGCGCCAGAATCAGCTTTCTCATTGGAAATCCAGAAATCATCTCTGCTCTTAAAAAGCTTCGCAGCCAGATCGATTTCGGTATGTTCCTGCCAATCCAGAAAGCTGCTATCGCTGCTCTTGAGGGACCTCTTGACAGCGTAAAAGAACAATGCAGACAATACCAGGCACGCCGTGATGCTCTATGCGACGGACTTGCTTCCATTGGCTGGGAGAAGCCAAACGGCAAAGGAACTATGTTCGTATGGGCAAAGCTTCCGGGAAAACGCACGGACAGCATGGCATTCTGTATGGAATTAATGGAAAAAGCCGGTGTCATCGTTACTCCTGGCGCAAGCTTTGGTCCTCATGGGGAAGGATATGTGCGCTTCGCGTTGGTACTTCCACCAGAGAAAATCAAAGAGGCTGTGGAATCTATCCGTACAAGTGGAATTTAAGTACCACTTCCAAATTTATCTTCAAATATATTGCAAGCTTTAACAAACCGTACACCACACGTTTTGCGCGTTATGGCAGCAATCGCCAGAAACTTACACAAACGTCGGCTTTAGGTTTTGACTGATTGCTCGTGTAAACTAATAAACTCCCGGATGTTAGCTGTCTCGAACATGCTCTAACATCTGGGAGTTCTTGTGTCTGTAATTATCATTTATGGAACTTTACAAAAATGAAATCTCATTATTTATGATAAGGCTCATGGTTCAGAATCCGGTATCCCCGGTAGATCTGCTCCAAAAGGATCATCTGCATCAACTGATGAGGGAAAGTCATCCTGGAAAAGCTCAGTTTAAAATCAGCACGGTCAAGGACTTTATCTCCAAGCCCCAGAGAACCGCCGATCACAAACGCGATCGAACTCTTTCCCTCTACTCCAAGCTGTCCGATCTTCTGTGACAGCTGTACAGAATCCAGCATTTTGCCGTCGATCGCAAGCGCGATCACATAGTCATTGTCACGGATGTGCTTCATCAGACGCTCTGCCTCTGTCGCCTTGATCTGTTCGTTCAATGCATCAGAAGCCTTATCCGGTGTCTTCTCATCCGGAACCTGGCAGAATGTCAGTTTGCAGTAACGGCTTAAACGCTTTGCATACTCAGCAATGCCGTCATTCAGATATTTTTCTTTGATCTTACCAACTGTTAAAATACGGATTTCCATTATACGTTATGTTCCTCTATATAAGTTTCAAATTCTTCCATGGACATCAGGACCTTACGTGGCTTCGTGCCTTCCTCCGGACCGACCACGCCGGCATCAGAAAGCTGGTCCATGATCCTTGCTGCCCTGTTAAAGCCGATCTTGAACATTCTCTGCAGCATACCGATCGAAGCCCTTTCTTTCTCAATGATGAATTTGCCTGCATCCACAAAGTAGATATCATTCTCATCATTTCCACCGGAAGAACCGCCTGAGAGGCTGATCGTATTTACCTGCTGCTCGATCTGCGGATTATATGTCACTTTCGGATTCTTATCCGCAAGGAATTCCACAATGCTGCTGACTTCCTCATCGGAGACAAAAGCCCCCTGCAGTCTGGCCGGTTTCTGATATCCCTGCGGATAAAACAGCATATCACCTTTTCCGAGCAGCTTCTCTGCACCGTTCATATCGAGGATCGTTCGTGAATCGACGCCAGAGGAAACAGAGAATGCAATCCTCGACGGCATATTCGCCTTGATCAGTCCTGTGATGACATTGACAGACGGTCTCTGCGTCGCAATGATCAGATGGATGCCTGCTGCACGTGCAAGCTGTGCCAGACGGCAGATCGCATCCTCTACCTCTCCCGGTGCGACCATCATAAGGTCCGCAAGCTCGTCTACGATGATCACGATC
>OLOC01001019.1_pt1 | contig 18036 bp, 10 predicted proteins | sample 1643111 | NCBI WGS metagenome assembly OLOC01 (sample SAMEA3136633, study PRJEB25190) | human gut metagenome
GGGGTTGCCGTGGCTTCTCAGATCCTTTGTATCTCCACCACTCTGAATAAAAGGCTATCTTTTATGAAATTACTGCAACACATACAATATACTTCTCCTTACCAAATGTCAAGAAATTTTTTATGTAAAACTCTCTTTTGATAAAAAAAAGACAATATTCCCATTCCCTGTTGTTTATCTCTCATCCGCCGTTACAGTAAAAATATTCGTAAAACGGTTCTCCATATCCAGCGAAAGACCAGACATCTCTGTCTGGCCTTTCTGATGATCATTCTTTACAATGATTCATTTTATTATTTTTTCTTTTTTCTTTTTACTGCAAAACCTGCTGCACCGCCAACTACGATCGCTGCTGCAAGGATGCCAACCCATACACCGATCGGTGTATTATCGCCGGTCTTTACAGAAGTACGTCCTGTTGTTCCGCCTCCATCATTATTGGTTGATGTAGAACCTCCAGGTACTGGTGTACTTGTTCTCTCAGAAGGTGTTACTGTTGGCTGTCCGCTCGGTACCGGTGTATTCGTTACCGTCGGCTCCGGTGTTGTATTCTTACTGTTAGTGATATCCATGGAGTTTTCATAACTCTCACTTTCGTTCAGAATGATATCACCTTCACCGTCGATCTCATATGCGAAAGAATCATGATCAACCGGATTTCCATCCTTATCAGTCTCCATAACTGTATAGGTAACTGACTCAGGTTCTGTATTCTCCGGGAAAGAAACCTCTATATCGACAGAACCGTTCTGATTCAGTTCTCTGATCGTACCCTCAACAAGATTCAGAGAGTCATCTGCTCCTGTCTCAAATACAGCTGCATAGAAAGTATCCGGTACCGTTGTCTCCTGTCCGTCAACAAGAACCTTCTTATTGATCGTAATATGTCCTTTCAACGCAAATCCAGTCGGAATGAAAGAATAATAGTTATTTACATATGATACCGATTCTGTAGAACCATTCTGGCTGATCTCTGCCTCATTGGTCGCATTTTCATTGGAATCAGTTACATCATAGTAATAGGACTTTCCTTCATCTATAATGATCGAATCATTAATAGTCATCGGATCGCCATTCTCGTCCAGCTCAAATACATAATATTTTCCATCTGGTACATTTGCCCAGGTAGCCGTTCCGCTACTTGCTTTTACAAGGCGGATATCTTTCATGTAGTCACTTCTGAACGGGATTGTTCCCTTATCATCCAGGAAAAGACCAACTTTATAGGTTGCATCATCTGCTTCCATTTCGATAACATCGAAAGTATCCTGATTAATATAGTACAGTCGTTTTGTAACCTGGATCTTTGTTTCCTTATCACCATCACGGGTTATCGTCTTCGGATATGCCTGCACATTATAAGTCCAGCCAGTACCTTCCTCTACAAAAGGAACCGTCAGTACCATCGGCGAAACAGATACATTCGGGTCATCCGGATTGCTCTGCACGATCAGATATACACCCTCAGCCATGTTATTGTACACAATGTTTCCATTCGCATCTGACTGCATTTCGCTTCCGCTGATCCCTGCTTTTTTTACTGCCGCGGAAAGAGACTCCGCCGCTTTGTACCAGTCTTCTGCTGTTTTGATATTCTCGAAATCGATTCCTGTAAACTGAAGTGCGCCATCCGCCACAAAATGTACGTTTCCGTCAAAAGTCACACCACCAACTTTATAAAGTGTCAGCTTCACATTTGGAATCGGCTTTACTGTTCCGTCATCTCCAGCTTCCTGCACCGTCAGAGTGATCGTACCGGTTTTACCGGCTTCATAATCATCTGCCAGAACTACCTGTGAAATACTGCCGATCAGCATTACAGCCATTACCAGAAATGCCAGAAAGCTGTTTAAAAAATTTTTCCGCTTAGTTCTCTTTTCCACTTTTTTCTGCCTCCTCTTTTCCTCCCGATCCCCGTCGCTTTCCACTGCGGCGGACGATCAGATAAACCAGCAGTATCAAGATAACAAGCACTGCACCTCCCGCAGCCAGCACTTTCTTTGGATCTGTCTGTGCAAGTTTCTGCGGAATTGTATCATTACTCTTCTCTTCTTCCACATATTCCGTACGGGTTCCCCGCACAAGAAGTCTGTGTGTATTTACTCCATATGGGGTACAGGTCACAAGTGTTACAAGATCTTTTCCCTCTACGATATCCAGTTCACTTGTTTCTTCCGGAAGAACCGTTTTTATCTGATCTACTTTATATGCCAGATTCTTTCCCAGGATATGCAGGATAAAAATATCTCCCACTTCCATCTGATCCAGATCTGTAAAAAGCTTCGCATTGGGAAGTCCGCGATGAGCTGCCAGTACCGCATGAGTACTTTCGCCTCCAATCGGAAGACTGGTTCCCTCTACATGACCAACACCTTTTTCCAGTACATTTTTGCTTAATCCATGATAAATCGCCAGCTTTGCCTGAATCTTCGGGATCTCAATACTTCCCATCAGGCCATCGCCATTCGGATCAAGAACTTCATCGTAAGGATGCGTCGGTTCGTAATCTTCCTCTTCATTAAACGCATCTACAATACTGTTCACGGGATGTTCCGCATTATATTCTTCTGCTTCTTTCCAGAGCTTTTCATAGTTGTCATCAGAAAGATCTGTAACCGCCTGATCGTAAGTACTGATCAGCTGTGCATTTCTGTACTGATTCCACATATCACTGACCGTCGGATAAAGAAAAATTCCCGCTCCCACCAGAAAAGCCGCTGCGATAAAGATATTAAGGACAATACTGCCCTTTTTCTTCTTTTTCTTTTTAGCCATACATCATTATTTCCTGCGTCGTTTTTTGTTCTGAACAAAATTGACAGCTGCTACGAGCACAGCTGCGATCACAATACCGATCACAACACAAAGTATCAGCATCGGAAGTGTCGGATTGGAAATTCCAGTCGCCTTCTTCTCTGACTTCTGAACCGCTTTTGCAGCCTTAACAGTCGTTCTGTGCCCTCTGACCAGAATCCTGTGTGTGTTTACTGCATACGGTGTACAGGTAACAAGTGTCACATAATCTTTACCTTCTGTGATTGCCAGAGAATCCGTCTGCTCCGGAAGGACTGTCTGGATATGATCCACTTCATAGGCAAGTGTCTTCCCCAGAATATGCAGGTAAAAAACATCTCCCTTTTCCACAAGGTTCAGATCTGTAAAAAGCTTGGCACTTGGAAGTCCTCTGTGTGCGGAAAGGATTGCATGTGTACTCTCACCACCAACCGGAAGACTGCTGCCAAACAGATGTCCTGCACCTTTCTCCAGTGACTCATCTGTGGTGTAATGATAGATTGGAATCTGTACATCGATCACCGGGATTTCCACATATCCCATCATTCCATCACCGTTCAGATTCAGAAGGGACTCATATGTACTGTCTGTTTCTCCATCCCTCACAGAAAAAGCATCCGGCACGCTTTCCTGTTTGATCTGCTCGTTATATTCCTCTGCTGCCTTCCACATGCTGTCAAGTTCCTCCGAATTATTATTCGAAGAAACACTGCTGCTATATTTGCTGATCAGTAAATTGTCCCTGTGCTTATTCCAGGCATCACTGATCATCGGATACAGCAGTATGGACAATCCTATCAGAAACAGCAACCCAAGTCCAATATAATTTTTCTTCTTATTCTTACTCATAGGTTTCTCCATACTGTTGTATTACCACTCCCGGCCTCCGAAGAGGCCGGGCGGTAACTGATTTACTTAATTATTACTTTGGTTCTGTTGTTTATAAATATTTAGAAAAATCTGACCAAATAATCTGTCTGGATTACTCCTCAGATCCTTTTCTGCGGCTCATGAAGAATGCGCCAGCAGCACCAGCCATAACTACAACACCGATGATAGTGAAGAGATATGTTCCCATTCCACCTGTGGATGGAAGAGTACCAAGCTTGGTATTAACAACATCTGTTACCTCTGTAGTATTTGTAATTGTATTAACCTTTCCTTCAGCTGTGTAATTTGCTTTATAAGTAGAAGTTCTCTGTCCATCAATTGTAATAGTTAATGTGTCAAGTTCTCCTTTTTCTGTATATGTCGCAGCAATTACAACCGGGATTTCTTTGTTGCTGAGTGCAAATCCTGACGGAGCTTTTGTCTCAACGAGTGTATATTCTCCTGCATCAAGATTCTCAAATGTAAGTCCACCATCTGCACCTGTTGTAGCTGTGTAAGATTTACCAGTTTTCGTATTAGTTAATGTAAATTTTGCACCTTCTTTAACCTCAATTACTTTATCTTTGTCTAAGCCGCTCTCTGATGTCTCAGTACTGATTACTTTACCATCAGCGTCAACTTTGATAATCTGGTTAACTTTCTTATTATAATTCTGAATGCTTGCAGATAATGCTGCACCAATAGAGAATGTATAGGTATATGTCTTACTTTCTGTCTCTTTTGTAATATCTTTATCTAACGGGTTATTAGAGTAAACAAGTTTAGCAGTGTTGGTATTCGGATCAAAGTTTTTCTCAACATCATCATTTACAGTTGCTGAATATGTTACTGTAATTTCCTCATTTCCATGGGCTAATGCATAATTACTGTTAATAACAAACTCAAATCCTCTGTCACTGGTAGTCAGAGTTCCCATTGTTGCATCTACTGCTTTACCATTGATCAGAATACTATCTTTATTTAATGTAAGACCTTTGCTTAAAGTATCGCTGATATTAACAATTACTTCTGAATACTGTTTGCTGTAAGATGGAATATGTGTTGTGATCTCGTAATTAACGATATCACCAATTGCTACATCATTACCTTTTTCATTAAGGTTTGTATCTGTTGTATCTTTTTTCCCATCTGCTGTAGTAGAACCAGTGATCTTTTTGTCAATGGATGGAGCTGTAGATTTCGCATATGCCTCACCACTTAAAGTCCAGTTTCCATTGGCATATACAGGATCAGCTGTCATTTTATTATCAGTACCACTCTCACTGTAAGCTACACCAAGAAGCATTGGGTTGTAAACTTTGTTAACAGTTCCGCTGACAATTACAATCCAGTAACCAGGTGCCAACTTAGCTGTATAATCAACTAAACCTTCTGTTCCTGCTGGAGTCATAGCCTGTGTTGGAAGAGATGCAAGATTGCTGTTTACAATAGCAGCCACTTCATCAGAAGTTGGTGCAAGTACATTTGCTAATGTTACTCCCTCAACTGCCTCATAACCGAGAAATCCCTTTCCATTTGGATCATACTTTGCTTTTGTAATCTGGTAAGCATTAACGGTTGCTCCTGCCTCTACGTTATGCACTACTGCATCTGCTGTATCACCTTCACTAGGAATTGCTGCAAATACAGTTGCACACATAGACAGCACCATAATCGCTGCCATTAATATTGCACTGACTTTCTTAAATAAATTCTTCCTGTTTCTACTCCTTTCTTTCTATGCATTTTTTTCTTTTTCATTTCCCCTCGTATTGCCATTTACAATTAATGTGTTACGATCTTTCTGCTTCTTCTTCCCTTCGTTTATTATTTATAAACAACAGGAGTGCAGTTGCAAGAATCGCTACACCACTGATTGTAAATCCATAGATTCCAGGACCTCCGGCACTTGGTAAGGAATAAAGTTTCGTATTTTTAATTGTTAAAACTTTATTTTCCAATGTCCACATCTCACCATCCTGTGCCGGATTACCATTTTCTTCGTTAACAAGTGTTACATTTCCTAATTCAACTTTGAAGTAAATACTGCTGCCTAATATCGAATATCCTTTTGGAGAAGTAATCTCTGTCAGTTTATAAATACCTGACTCCAGATTATTGAGTTCAATCTCTGAAGAATCATTCTTTACTTCTACTTCATTCTCAATCTGTATCCAGCTGTCACCCTCTTTCCGTTCTAATCTGAATTTAGAACCAGTTAAGAAATGACCTTCCGTATCTGTTTTCTGCAGATCCAGATTGGTTCGTGCCTCGTTCGTGTAGGAAGCAACCCCCTTTACACCACCAGCTGTATACGTGTACTCTCCTGTAATAACATTCTTTTTGTTTACGTCATTACCAAGTACAAAAGTAAGTGATTTACTTTCATTTGAAACATCGGATTTAGAATTTTCACAATCTGTTTCCGTACCAACCTCGAATGCACTAATTGTATAACCCGGCGTATTTGCTTCTGTTACAGTATAGCTTCCTCTTGAAAGGTCTGCCAATGTAACATTTCCGCTTGTTTCACCAGCCTTAACTGTCACAATTACCGGACTATTGGAAACATCATTACCATCCTTATCTTTTACATTAAATGCAAAGGTTCTGTCTTCACTAGATGCTTCTGTTACATTCTTTATGATCTGAAGCTGGCCCTTAATAACATGAATTTTATAAGTGCCATAAAGATTTCTGTTATTCGGATTGTAAGCTTTCTCATCTCCTACGAAATGCTGCATTCCATCACTTGTGGTGGTATTCTTCTTACTATCATCGGTTGATGTCGTATTCGGCTTATATGTTACCTCCAGATAATACTCTGTATCACCATCAGGTGTGGTTGCCATATCCTCTTCCTGGATATTGGTTATGATTCCCTTGTCATCTTTCTTGAACCATTGCTTAATAATATGTCCGTTCGCATCTGCGGCACTTATTGTACCCTTTAAATACGATGTCTCTGATTCGCTAAACAGCTGATTCAAAATTGTATCATTTGTTGGTACTGTATCACCTTTGTAGATCCAAACTTCTTTGTCCTTGACTACTAAATTCACTTTAACATTAACTGTCGGCTGTGGCAACTCAACATCGCCATATCCTGTAGAAATCTTGGAGCCCGGTGATACGTTGGTTGTAACATTGTTTCCACCAACGAAGCTGTCTTTGGCTTTTACTTTGACTGTTTTATTCCATTCGCCATTTTTCTTCTTGTTTGGTATCGTCTGATCTGTCCACTCGATCTTATAACATCCATCGACCAGAGATACCGTACCACCATTTACTTTAACACCATTATTCAAGTCATCCTGTGTATATAACGTTCCATCATCTTTCAGAAGATCAAACCTCGAATCAATTATATCCGTAACTGTTGCTCCGGTAATTGCAATGTCCTGTGTGATCGTATTCTGAATGTCTCTGAAAATCTCGCCCAGTTTTGTTGCGTCATTCGCAGTAAATGCACAATTCGGAGATGCAATTCCCGGATAATCCTTGGTTCCATTACCTGCCAGGAATTTTGCTTCATTGCTGTCATCACTGAACCCATAGCCAATGGTATATACAGTATATCCTGCCGCTTTCAGTGCACTGGCTGATGTCTCTGCTGATGTTTTTGCGCTGGAACTCCATGCCGGAGGATTTCCTGTGTTATCTCCTGTTGGAGCTCCATCTGTAAACAGCACCACATATTTCGGATTTTTATCATTGGCTGCATTCAACAACTCTTTAGCTTTATTCAATCCAATATGCGGCATTGTACCACCACCGTCTTTTAAGCTATCTGCAAATGCTATTAATGTATCCTTATTCGCTCCTGCTGCAAGTAACCCTTGTGTCTTACCATTGCTCTGCTGTGATGAATGTTTACTGCTGAACGCGGTAATTCCAATCTTGCTATTCGGAGACTTTGATGCGGTGTCTGTTATAAACTGGTCTACAGATTCCTTTAACGCTTCAAGTCTTGTTTTTGTTACCGTTTTCTTTGTATAAATTTTATAATTGTTACTATCATAGTTGGAAGCCTTCTTATTTCCAATGTACCAGTCGCCATAGTGCCCGTAGTAGTCATATTGATAACTCATAGGTTGATAAGAACCATCTATTTCTACATAATAAGTAGTTCTTGTGTTAAGCTTATTTCTTCCTGAATCTGTATTATCGGCAACATATTCATAAACATCTTCACTGCTTATTGGGTCACTCATTGATCCGGACACATCCAATACCAGCATAATATCCGCAACCGCTTTTGTTGTAGTCGTCACGGAACTGGTACTGGTCGATGCTGCCTTGATATTAATATCGTAGGTTCTGTCATTCCAGCTATCAACTTTTGCGGTCTTACTATACTCCATACTGGATTTAATGATTTCTTCCGGTGTCTCATTCACGATCTCGTTGTCTGTTACCTCATTACCTGAACTGTCTTTGAGTGTTGTAGTAACCAGTGTATCGCTCGTCTTTGTTACTTCGACCGTCCATACCGCATCAGATTTCACATAACCAGCCGGTGCCTGGAGTTCCTTCAGGTAATAGATACCTGCACGAAGCCTGTCAAATGTTACGGTTCCGTCTTTTCCGGATGTCACTGTTTCAAGCTGTGTAGTACAATCTTCATCTGTATAAAGAGCAAAACTTGCTCCGCTCAGTCCGGTACCGTCTTTATTCACCTTGTTAAATGTCAGTGTTCCAAGCGCGTCTGTTGTGACCTGTGAAATTCTGGCATTTGGAATGGTGAAGTTCATATAACAGTTGGAAGCACCTGCACCTCGCTCCATATAAAGGATCGTTAAGGTATGCTCTGCCTTTTTCTGTTCATCTGTCAGCTGGGTTTTGTCCTGATTTGTATTTAACAAATACTTCCACAGATCTACAGTAGAAGTAGCTGCGTTATGGATTCCACCAAGATCAATAACTACCTGTTTTCCATCCAGAACGACCCACATATCATCATCACCGGTAAAACTATAACTTAATGGTCCTATATAATCACCAAGTTTGAATTTAATATCATAGCGCATACCAAAATAGTAATTGTGGATTTTATTATCCTCGGGAAGGGGACTATCTTGCTTTCTGGTATAAGCTTTTTCATAACTTGATCGAACAGAATCCAACGGGAAGAAATCCTCTCCGGATTTACCAGTTCTGTTTAAGTTATACTGTTCCGTTACATTTGTACCATTTCCGTCTGTTACGCCGGTTAATGTATAAGTATCTCCGCTTCTGTCAAAATTCAGCGTATAATCCCTGTAGACTTTTCTCAAATAATTATCCGTTGAATTTCCGGCCAATAGATCGGAATTTGTGAAAAAGCCCGGATCCGGATAATTAAATTCAACATTTCCGTCTGCATCCAGACCTTTCAGCAGTTCTTTAATGACAGCGGCACTTCCTGTCCATGTGTTAACGCTAAGACTGTCTTTCAACCAATTATATTGGTACTCCGAGTAGTTTTGTTTTGCCTCACCCATGGTCAGCTTAGTATTGCTGTCTTTGTTCTTACCGTAATTACTTGGTTGGTTGATGGAATAGTTCGATCCAGCTTTTACCGTATAATCATAAAATGTCGGCGCACCGGCGAAATTTACAGTTACCGGTTCATAATATACTTTAACAATAGCATCCTGTGCCACATTAAACTCACCCGGCTTAACTGTAGATGTTCCGTTGTCAGTAACCAATTCCACTTTTGAAATATCCCAGTTCTCAGCTTTCTTGCAATCTACCTTCTGACCGATTGTAAGTGTCCGAACATCATCCGCATAAATCTTGCTTGCCGGATTCGTCGTTCCGTCATAATGCTCTATTGTAACATTAATCTTACCATTACGCTTGTTATCTACGATTACATAAGTAGAAAAATGTGTAGTCTCAAACTCAACATTTCCATTCTTATCAACGTTTCCATCCATGTTTTCAATATTGTTCTCATCGTCTACATGGTATACGTCTGCGTCGTTGATCTTTTTCTCATTGTTGAGCGTTACCGCTACCTTTACCGAATTACCCGGCTGAACTTCTTCTCCATCTACCAGGAATTTGATATCGTACGAATAAAGCTTTTCAATGGCTTTCTGTTCTTTGATGGCTTTTTCTGTGATCTGAGCTTCCGCTTCCTGTGTAAGTTCTACCGGTGTTACGGAAAGCTCTGCATTATCCGGAAGATCTGCCGGATCCGTAAGTGTGACTTTAACATTCACTTCGTCACTCTTGTAATCGTATCTGGTAATCTCAGGCTGAGGTTCCTCTTCCTGAATATCCTCCGCAGGCTCCTGCTCACTGTCATCAACCACCTGCGCCATGTCACTTCTTATGTAGCCTTCCACATCTTCATAGGAAACCTTGTACCAGGTTGTTCCATCTTCTGCGGTAACCGTTTCCAGAACGGTAAGTCTTGTTCCTGCCGGTATGGTTGTTGCTACATCTGCTTCTGTGGATGGGCTTACCCGAAGATTAACATCTTCTCCAATCACTTCCACGATCACCGGCTGTGCTGCCGGTTCCGGTGTGATCGTCGCATCTGTATTTCCGTCATCCGGATCTGTAAGGTCATCTGCCGGTGCTTCTGTAACAGTCGGCTCAACCGCCGGTGCTTCCGTAACAGTAGGATCTGCTGCCGGAGTCTCGGTCGGTGTTACTTCCGGATCAGAAGTTCCATCACCATCTGTGAAATCTCCATCCGCTGCAGGCTCCTCAGCCTCAACGGAAATCTCATCCTCAGCATCCTGCACTTCCGGAGCATCCCACATCACTGCAAAAACTGCTGCATTGGAAGTCTGCACCTGAAGAGTCTGAAGCTGTTTGCTCTCATTCACATTCAGAACCTTTAATTCTTCATTTGGCTGTAAGGTAGTAACCTCTGTTTCACCTGTGTTGCTGTTATAATGAAGCTTCTCTGCCGTTACGCTGGTGCTGGCTGCATCGGTAAGTTCCGGTGCTGCCGGTGTCTTATACTCAATCGTAACATTAACTCTGCCATTCGGCTCAACTCTGTTTCCGTCAGCATCTGCAAAATACACATCATACGCAACAAAACCCTTCAGGCTGCTGCCCTTATCTTCTGCTGCTTTCGCAAGTTTCTGAGATACCGTATCATAAGAAACGGAAGAATTCTCATTCACACTTTCAGCTCTTAATGTTGTATTCTGTGGAAGAGCTCCCTCTTCCTGCGCTTCTGCTGTTACTTTCACAGAATCGTTTTCATATGTAAGCGTAGATTGTTGCTGCGCCTGTTCTCCCTGGTCTGCGCTGCTTACATCCGGTGTCGCTTCTTCGGCCGCTGATCCGGAGACAGATTCACCATCTGTAAAATCCTCCGTTCCATCTCCAAATGTCTCACTTGCGGAGATCGTGTATGCACTTGGCACACAAGATACCATCAACGCCAAAGCCACCATAAATGCCAGGATTTTTTTGATCTTATCTTTCTTCAATCTTTTCATACCTTTCCCGCTTTCCTATGTGTGCATTAACGTGTACTATAATTTTTATTATCTTATTTTTGTTTATATTCCTCTTTTAAAAAGCTTCAAGTTTTTTAACTGGTAATGAAAGCAGTTTAGCCTTACCAACATTTTATATATATGCGTTTCAAGTGTCAATATGAAAACCATTTTTGGCACTCATATGTACATTTTTAGTATCCAAACGTACATTTTAGGCACTCAGAAAAAAAACTTCTTTGCTTCTTCCCCTTTCTTATATAGTTATTTTTGTCTTTTGTTGATAATTTTCAATCAATATATATGTATTTGCGTTATTTATTATACAGCATAGACAGTTACCATGTAAGGCCCATTCCAACGCAAAAAAGTGCCCCATAATACTATTTCAGCATATAATTCTTCAGTTCATCCCGCTTCTTTACATTCAATTTACTGAAAATATCCGTAAGATAATGCTTTACTGTATTTACAGAAATTCCAAGATGTGCAGAAATCTCTTTATTCGTCCATCCCTCACCTGCAAGCATGGCAATGGAAAATTCCATCGTCGAAAGTTCATTCGTTACTTTCTTTTTCGTTTCATTATTATGTATCACCATCCAGCCTCTGCTGAAAAAAAGGACTCCATCTGTAATCTTCCGGTATCCATCCGGATCATTCTTCCGGATACACGCCTCAACCAGCCCGCGCAAAAGACCATGGTGTTCAATAAAAGGCTCAATGAAATTATCCATTTTGGCAAGATTCCATCCCTTCATAAATTCAGACTGCGATTCCTGCATATCCTTCCTGTTGATCCGACACATCGCCATCATACACCGGATGTAGATCATACTGATCGGATAAACGTCATTCGTCATAAGCAATGCAGCCTTACACATTCCATAAGCACTCCAGTACTCCCCGTTCAGATACATCTGATGCGCCATCACATAAACCGCAAACAACCGCAACCCCTCCGGAAGCATCCCGCAATACCCCTCCAGAGACGGAATCCTCTCTGTAGGAAGATGCAAAAGAACAACACCAGCATACCCGGCCAAAACACAAACCGCCTGAACCTCCTTCGAAGCCCCTTCACGTTTCACCAGCTTCATACACTTCTGAATCCCCTCCAGACCACGCCGCGCCGCAGCCGAATTACCAAGAGAAAGATTCGAATAGCCATAAAGTATACACGCAGAAAGCCGCAGCTCTATCGCCTCATCCTCAAGATAAGACTCCGCAATCTCACAACATTCCTTCGCCCTGCCCGAAAAATAAAAAAGCTCAGCCCTGGCAATATTCCTGAAATCGCTATCTTCAAACCGCTCCACAACCTCCACAGCCGTCCCAGGTTTAAAAGCAGAATTCAAAAGTGGCAACACCGTATATTCACTCATACCTCAATCATCTCCTGTGATCAAATCATTACACCCTTGCAAACTCAGAATCCATATCCTCAAGTCCAGTTCAAAGCCCCAAATTCATCCTGTATTTACATAAATTATAATCCAAAACCCCACAAAAATAAATTCAAACTTTTCGCAAAAAATCCCCAGCCCATGCCGACAACATCCACAACTCAGTACCACCCTAAACCCTCAAAACACCAATACCCACACAAACTCCAAGCCGACAGCGCAGCGCCTCGGCCCACCACCCTACCGTCAGACACCAACAAACTCAGCCCTTGCGGCCATCCAGCGCAGCGCTGATGGCTCACCACCTACCATCCAGCCACTCTACCGCCATGAACAACCAGGACGGCAGGCGAAGCGACCGCCCCCGGCACGTACATGCAGCTGCCCCGTCAGCCGTCCGTCCCTCCCACCACCCACAAAAAAAAGAGCCCCCAGGCACACACCCGGGGAACTCTCTCAATCATTCAAATTCAATCATCCAACACGCAGCCGAAACTTCTGAATCTCCTTCTCACTGGAAACCCTCTCGATCTCAGCACCAAGACTCCTGAGCTTCTCCTCAAAATTCTCATACCCACGCTGAATATAAACAATATCATCGACAACCGTAACACCCTCTGCAGCAAGCCCCGCAATAACAAGCGCAGCACCCGCACGAAGATCCGGCGCACTCACACGCGCACCCGTAAGCTTCTTCACACCATCAATAATAGCAGAGTTCCCCTCCACCTTAATGTTGGCACCCATACGGGAAAGCTCATCCGCATACTTAAACCGGTTCTCAAAAATACTCTCCGTAACAATACTCGTACCCTCAGCCAAAGCCAGAGTAACCGCGATCTGCGGCTGCATATCCGTAGGATAACCAGGATAAGGCAAAGTCTTTACATGAGTACGATGAAGTTTATGCGGCGCACGAACACGAACCGCATCATCAAACTCCTCAACCTCACAGCCGATCTCCTCAAGCTTGGCAGTAGTAGCTTCCAGATGCTTCGGAATAACATTACGGACAGTAACATCACCACCCGTAGCCGCAGCAGCAAACATAAAAGTACCTGCCTCAATCTGATCCGGAATAATAGAATACTCTGTACGGTGAAGCTTCTCAACACCACGGATACGGATCACATCCGTACCAGCACCCTTGATATTCGCACCCATGCTGTTCAGGAAGTTCGCCACATCAACAACATGCGGCTCCCTTGCAGCATTCTCAATGATCGTACGACCAGCCGCCATAGAAGCAGCCATCATAATATTGATGGTAGCACCTACAGAAACCACATCCAGGAAGATATGGCTGCCATGAAGATTCTCAGCCTTGGCAACAATAGCACCATGACGGATATCAACCTCCGCACCAAGAGCACGGAATCCCTTCAGATGCTGATCGATCGGTCTGCTGCCGATATTGCATCCGCCAGGAAGCGGAACTTCCGCATGCTTGTACTTGCCAAGCAAAGCACCAAGAAGATAATAAGAAGCACGGATCTTCTTGATATATTCATAATCAACACTGAGATTGCCGATGGTAGAACCGTTGATCTTTACAGTAGATTTATCGACACGCTCAACCTGAGCACCTATCTCTGAAATAGCCTCAAGCAGAACATTGATGTCCCTTACATCTGGCAGATTCTCGATTAATATTGTTTCATCAGTCATAATGGCTGCTGATAATATTGCAAGAGCAGCATTCTTCGCACCTGCAATATCCACTTCTCCAACCAGAGGATTGCCGCCTTTAATCACATACTGTTCCATAACACACCTCTATTATTTTACTCCTCTATGAGCAAGAAACTTTCTCTGAATTTACGACGGAAACATACGTTCCGCAACACCGTTTTTTAGGTCAGTTGTATATTATAACACATATTTCGGATTTGTAAACTATTTCTCTCCCCGTTTCAGTGCATCAAGCACGATCTGAAGGCTTCCCTCCAGATCTTTGTCTTCTTCGTCTACAATAATATCCGCATATTTCTCATACAGCACTGTCCGTTCCTCATAAAGACTCTCCAGTGTCTGCCCTTCTTTCAGAACAACTCCACGGTCTTTCAGATTGCCAAGACGCTTGGACAGCAGCTTCAGAGAAATCTTCAGATATACCACAACTCCTTCTGATTTCAGATGCTGCATTGCCTCATCACAATACACGACACTGCCACCTGTGGCAATGACCGTATTCTCAACCTGGATAGACGCATTCACACGATTCTCCACCGCCTTGAATCCGTCAATTCCATCCTGCTCAATGATCTCACTTAAAGTTCTCTTTTCTTCCTTCTGGATCAGCAGGTCTGAGTCAATAAACTGGTAACCAAGCACTTTCGCAAGTACAACACCGATGCTGCTTTTTCCCGCACCAGGCATCCCTATCAGTGTAATATTATTCATACTGTGTCCTTTCATTTTAACATAGCTGTAACAAAATCTCAACAATCGTTCCTGTGCCGTGTTATTCTCAGCGTTTCTTCTTACCGTTTTTCTTCTTCACGCTGTAGCCAAAAGTTCCCACCTTCCGGCCACCAGCCAGATATTCCCCATGGGAATAAACCAGAAGTCCCGCATCATTGAGATGGAACTTGTTGTTTTTGTCCATATATGCTTCATCCGCATGAACCGCAAGTACATCTGCAAGAAACATATCATGCGATCCCAGTTCCTTCACCTCTCGTACTCTGCACTCGATGGAAACCGGTGCTTCCCCGATCATCGGAGCAGAAACATACTGTGCTTTCTCTTTTGTAAGATTCAGTTTTTCGAATTTGTCAACATCCCGGCCGGACCGGACTCCGCAGAAATCCGTCGCAAAAGCCAGTTTTTCTGTTGTAAGGTTAATAACAAACTCTCCCGTTTTTTTCAGCATTCCATAAGAATAACGGGATGGTCGGACTGAAATATAAGCCATCGCCGGATTCGTACAGACCGTTCCTGTCCACGCAACGGTAATAATATTGTCGTTGCCCTCTCCGTCCGTGACACTGACCATCACTGCCGGCAGCGGATAGATCATATTTCCCGGTTTCCAAATCTGTTTTGCCATTGATCCGGCCTCCTTATGCGTAATCGCTGTTCATCAGCTGAGCAGCCTCCATCATCGCCGGAATCAGCTGTTTCTTTCTGGAAACCACACCTGGCAGACAGAACGCATCTCCGTCCGGCTTCTTCTCAAAAGCGATCTCAGCCATCTGCTGGCTGCCCTCACCATAAAACAGAAGCTCTGTAGATTCCTCCAGAATATTCGTCAGCATAAAGTAAACTCTCGTGATATCGTGACGTCCACACTCGCTGACCATAAACGGCATCAGCTTCTCCTTGATCTCTTTCAGCTCTTCGCTGTCCATGGAACTGATCTGACCCACACCAAAGGAAACATTGCCCTCGCCAATAAACTTCTTGTAATCCTGGTAAAAAATCTCCTCCGGGGATTTATCTTTCAGATTACTTCCTGCTGAGAACATCTCTCTGGCAAAATCCTCGATCTTGATTCCCGCGATCAGGGCAAGAGCACTGGCAGCGATCTTATCCGTCTGTGTACAGGTCGGTGAACGGAACATCAGCGTATCTGAAATAATGGCCGCACAGAGAAGTCCCGCAATTTTTTCCGGAATCTCCAGACGCTGCTCTCCGTAAATCTCATAAAGGATTGTACCCGTACATCCCACAGGCTCATTACGGAACGCTACCGGTGTCATGGTCTGCAATGTTCCAAGCTTATGATGGTCAATAATCTCAAGAATCTCCGCCTTCTCAATATTATCAACAGCCTGATCCACCTCATTGTGATCTACAAGAACAACTTTTTTCTTGTGCATGTCCAGGAAATTACGTCTGGAAATCGTTCCGATACACTTTCCATGAGGATTGATAACCGGGAACGCTCTGTGGCGGTTTTTGACCATAACATCCTGGATATCATCTGTAAAATCCTCGGTATTAAACGTAACCATGTTATCCCGTTTCATAACATAGCTGACCGGAATACTCTGATTGATCAGACGGGCGATGTTAAAGGTATCATAAGGTGACCGGATGATCACGATATTTTTTTCGTGGGCCAGCTTCACAACCTTCTCGGAAACCACAATGTTCAGCCCTACAATAATACAGCTTACATTCTGGCTGATGGCCTGAAGATGATCCTCCTCACGGTCTCCCATGATGATCATATCATTCTCCTCAATAAATTCCTCCATCATCTTCGGATTGGCTGTTCCAACCAGAACACGTCCCTTGACAAAATATCCGTGGCCATTTCCTTCCACCACTTCTCCGCCAACCGTCTCCGCAATCCTTTGATACTGTGTCCGCGCATTGGAAAGCAGATAACTGTCTGTGGTATCCATATAAGTCTTGGCAATATCTCCGATGGTCACAAGACCTTCCAGGCATCCCTCCTTATCACGGATCGGAAGGGATACGATTCCGTTCTCCTGCATCAGATCCCAGGTATTTTTCAGTGACATGTTTTTGTCTGCCTGGGGACTGAGACGGATATCCATATCCTTGACCTGTGTTCCGATATTTCCCAGATAAGCCGGCGGCTGTACACCAAAACGGTTCAGCACATATCTGGTCTCCTCATTGATCTGACCAGCTCTCTTCGGAATATATCTCTTACTCTGTGTAGTCCTGTTTTTAATATCCGCATAAGCGATCGCCGAACAGATGGAATCCGTATCCGGATTCTTATGTCCGATTACAAATATTCTCTCCTGTTTCTTCATTCACATCCATCCTTTTTCATCCAAAAATATAACAATTAATCAAGTTTGATGTTCGCAAAAAGTGAACCAAGAGATGTGGTTGCCTCTTCTCCTGACTCCGGCAGTTCAAAAGTCTCTTCCTCAACTTCCTTCGCCATCAGATCCGATGCCTCTTTGATACTCAGGCTCAGCTTGCCATCCTTGATCGCAATTACTTTCACCTTAACCTTGTCTCCCACACTTATCGCCTCTGATGGCTTCTTAATTCTTTTTTCGCAGATCTGGGAAATATGAACCAGACCGGAAATTCCGTTTCCAAGATCAACAAACGCACCATAAGGCTGCAGGCTCTCAACCGTTCCCTCTGTCACGAAACCAACCTCAATATTGGAAATCTTGTTTCTGCGCTCCTTCTCTGCTTTCTCACGGAGAAGTTCCTTTGCAGAAAGTACCAGTCTCTTTTTCTCTTTATCTACATCAATTACCTGAACCTGAAGCGGCTTGTTCAGGTACTCTTCTGTATCCTCTACATAATTCAGCGCAAGTTTGGATGCCGGGATAAAACCTCGAACACCTTCCACATAAGCAATGGCTCCGCCGTTTACGATTCCCTTTACAACAACATCCAGTGCTTCCCCGGATTCCTGAAGCTCCTTCAGTTTATCCCATGCAAGTACATCTGCTGCCTCTGCTCTGGAAAGAAGAATATTTCCCTGTCCGTCATCTTTCCTAAGAACGGTTGCCTGGATCTCTTCTCCCGGCTGAACTGCCTCTTTAATATTAAATCCCGGCTCTCTG
>OLOC01001020.1_pt1 | contig 18018 bp, 14 predicted proteins | sample 1643111 | NCBI WGS metagenome assembly OLOC01 (sample SAMEA3136633, study PRJEB25190) | human gut metagenome
ATGCTCGGCCAGGGCGGTAGATGTCACCCGCTTGCGGCGCAGAAAATCCGCCGCTGTCCCCTGTGCTGTCTGCACCAGCGCCAGCAGCAAATGGCCGGTATCCGCCTGGCTGCACCCCTGCTGCCCCGCCAGCACCAGCGCCGTGTGCACGGTGCGTGCCGCCGTGAAGGAAAAACCTTTATATCTGTAGACCCAGAACATCTGCAAATCCTCCTCTGAAAAGTACCCATTGAAAGTATAGACGCCGGGCCAATAAATAATCATCGAAATCTGGGGGATTCTGCAAGACAAATTGAGAAAACCGTGGTATAATAAACTGGTTATTTTTATTTTTACGTTTGAGGTGGTTTTCAATGCACAAACTGATGCGCTACATCAAGGGCTATGAGAAGCAAGCCTTGTTAGCGCCGCTTTTCAAGATGCTGGAAGCCTGTTTTGAATTGTTTGTGCCTCTGGTCATTGCCAGCATCATTGACACGGGCATCAAAAACGAGGATGCAGCCTTCATTTGGACGCGCTGCGGCCTGCTGGTCCTGCTGGCTGCTATCGGCTTGGCCAGCAGCCTGACGGCACAGTGGTTCTCCGCAACGGCGGCGCTGGGCTTTGGCACGGCATTGCGCAAGGACCTGTTCCGCCATATTGGCACGCTGAGCTACAGCGAGCTGGACGGCATTGGCACCCCGACGCTTGTCACCCGCATGACGAGCGACATCAATCAGGTACAGAACGGCGTCAACCTGACGCTGCGTCTGCTGCTGCGCTCGCCGTTCATCGTGATTGGCGCGCTTATTATGGCATTCTCCATCAGTCCGAAGCTGACGCTGCTTTTCATCGGCGTTACGATCATGGTGTCGCTTATTATATGGGCCATCATGCGCGTGACCGTGCCCATCTACCATGAGGCCCAGAACGGCTTGGATCGTGTGACGCTGCTGACGCGCGAAAACTACGTCGGCGCGCGCGTGGTGCGTGCCTTTGCCCGCCAGGCGGACGAGCTGGCCGCCTTTGTGGAGACAAATGACCATCTGAAAAAGCTGCAATTTGCGGCAGGCCGTATTTCGGCGCTGATGAACCCGCTGACCTATCTCGTCGTCAACCTGGCCGTTGTGGCGCTGCTGCTGCGCGGCGGCGTGGAGGTCGATGCCGGTAAGCTGACGCAGGGCGAGGTTATTGCCCTTATCAACTATATGAGCCAGATTCTGCTGAGCCTGCTGCGTCTGGCGGATCTGGTCGTTTCGGTCACCCGCGCACTGGCCAGCGGCATGCGCGTCAATGAGATTCTGAACACCCACACGACGATGCAGGATCCCGGCACGGCAGAGCTGGCTGTGAACGACGCTGCCGAGGCGGCTAAGTTTGAGCACGTCACCTTCACCTACAAGGATGCCGGCGCACCGAGCCTGACGGACATCACTTTCACGGCCAGGTCCGGTGAGACCATCGGCGTGATCGGCGGTACGGGCAGCGGCAAATCGACGCTGATCGACATGGTCTGCCGCTTCTACGATGCCGACAACGGCGGCATTGCGCTGTTCGGCCATGATGTAAAGCAGTACAGCTTTGCACAGCTGCGCAGGCTGGTGGGTGTCGTGCCCCAGCAGGCCGTGCTGTTTACAGGTACGATCCGCGACAATATGCAGTGGGCCGCCCCCGGAGCTTCCGACGAGGAAATCTGGCAGGCGCTGGAGATAGCCCAGGCGGCGGAGTTTGTCCGCGGCAAACCCGGCATGCTGGATGCGCCGGTGGAGACGGCTGGCCGCAACTTCTCCGGCGGCCAGCGCCAACGCCTGACGATTGCCCGCGCGCTGGTACCAAAGCCGAAGATCCTGATTCTGGATGACAGTGCCTCGGCGCTGGATTTTGCAACGGACGCAGCCCTGCGCAAGGCAATCAAAGAGGAAACGCACGGCATGACCGTGTTTATCGTCTCCCAGCGCGCGGCCAGCGTGCAGCGCGCCGACCACATTCTGGTGCTGGATGACGGTAAGCTGGTTGGCGACGCGCCCCATGCCGAGCTGCTGCGCAGCTGCGAGGTCTATAAGGAAATCTGCCTGAGCCAGTTGAGCAAGGAGGAGGTGGCAAAGACGCTATGAGCAAGACAAAGCAAAAGCTGGACCAGAATACGATCCATCGCGTCCTGAAGCTGATCCGCCCCTACGCCGGCATGGTCATCCTGACGCTGACTTTTGCGCTGATCACAGTGGTCACGACTCTGCTGGCCCCGGTATTGTCCGGCAAGGCCGTGGATATGATCCTGGGACCCGGTCAGGTTGATTTTGCAGGCCTTGGCAAAATTGCGATAGCGATGGCTGCCACGATTGTCTGCACAGCGCTGGCCCAGTGGTTGATGAATGTCGTCAATAACCGCATTACCTTTCAGGTCGTGCGTGATATGCGTGTCCGTGCGTTTGGCCAGCTGGAGATTCTGCCGCTCAAATATATGGACGCCCACCGCCCCGGCGATGCTATCAGCCGCATTACCACAGACGTGGAGCAGTTCAGCGACGGTCTGCTGATGGGCTTTACCCAGCTGTTCACCGGCTTGCTGACGATTTTGGGCACGCTGGGAGTCATGCTGTTCATCGACTGGCGCATTGCGCTGGTCGTTGTGGCGTTGACGCCGCTGTCGATTTTCGTCGCGCGGTTCATTGCTACCCACACCTATTCTATGTTCAAGGTGCAGAGCGAGACCCGCGCCGAAATGACGAGTCTGGTCGAAGAACTGGTCGGCAACGAGCATCTTGTCCGCGCGTTCGGCTATGAGCGCCGCGCCGAGGAACGCTTCGATAAGATCAACCTCGATTTGCAGAAGTGCGGCGTCAAGGCGACGTTCTTCTCCTCTACCACGAACCCCTGCACCCGCTTTGTGAATGCGTTGGTCTACGCCGCCGTCGGCGTGCTGGGCGCGTTCGTCGCCATTGCTGGCGGCATCACGGTGGGCCAGCTGTCGGTCTTTCTGAACTACGCCAACCAGTACACGAAGCCGTTCAATGACATTTCGGACGTTATGACCGAACTGCAGAACGCGCTGGCTTGTGCGCAGCGCGTGTTTGACCTGATTGACGAGACGCCCATCGTGCCCGATGGCCCGGATGCTGTTGCCCTGCCCCACGGCGCGGGCAGCGTGGAGTTTGACCACGTCAGGTTCCGCTATGTGGACGATGTGCCGCTGATCGAGGATATGAACCTGAAGGTTGTGCCGGGTCAGCGCATTGCACTGGTCGGCCCTACGGGCTGCGGCAAGACGACACTGGTCAATCTGCTGATGCGGTTTTATGAGATCAACGGCGGTACGCTGCGCGTCGACGGGTATTCCATCGACAATGTGACCCGCGACAGCCTGCGCGGCAACCTGGGTATGGTGCTGCAGGAGACCTGGTTGAAGGCCGGTACGATTGCGGAGAATATCGCCTACGGCAAGCCGGATGCGACCCGCGAGGAGATCATCGCCGCGGCCAAGAAGGCGCACGCCCATAGCTTTATCTGCCGCCTGCCCAACGGATACGACACGCAGGTAGCCGAGGACGGCGGCAACATCAGCCAGGGCCAGCGGCAGCTGCTCTGCATTGCCCGTGTCATGCTGCGACGCCCGCCGATTTTGATTCTGGATGAGGCAACGTCCAGCATCGACACCCGTACCGAGGTGCTGGTGCAGGATGCCTTTGAGGAGCTGATGAAGGGCCGCACGAGCTTTATCGTGGCCCATCGCCTGTCTACCATCAAGAACGCTGACAAGATCCTGGTCATGAAGGCCGGCAACATCATTGAGCGCGGAACCCACGAAGAACTGCTGGCGCAGGGCGGCTTCTACAAGCAGCTGTACGAGAGCCAGTTCGCCAAGGCATAAAACCATACACCGGGAAAGAAATAGGAGGATGTATTATGAGTCACATTACCATTCCGGAAGGATACCAAAGCCTTCTGGGTTTGTATGACACCCAGAAGGCCATCGGTCTCATCAAGACGATCTTTCAGGAGAAGCTCTGCATGGCGCTGCACCTCAAGCGCGTCACGGCTCCCCTGTTTGTCATGCAGGGCAGCGGCCTGAACGATGACCTGAACGGCGTCGAGCGCCCTGTTTCGTTCGATGTGCCCAGCTTGAACGAGCAGGCAGAGGTCGTCCACAGTCTGGCTAAGTGGAAGCGCTACGCCCTGTACAAGTACGGCTTCCGCCCCGGTCAGGGCATTGTGACCGATATGAACGCCGTCCGCCGCGACGAGGAGCTGGACAACCTGCACAGCATCTACGTGGACCAGTGGGACTGGGAGCGCGTTATCACTGCCGACCAGCGCACGCTGGAATTTCTGCAGGAGACCGTGCGGGACATCGTGGACGCTGTCTGCGCAACGTCTGACGAGCTGCGCTGGAAGTTCCCCGAGCTGAAAAACAACATCCACCTGGGCCGCGAGGTGGCATTTATCACGACGCAGGAGCTCGAGGACAGGTACCCGGACTTCACGCCGAAGCAGCGCGAGAATGCCTTTGCCAAAGAGAATGGAACCGTCTGCATCATGCAGATCGGCGGCAGGCTCAAGAGCGGCCAGCCCCACGACGGGCGCGCGCCCGACTATGATGACTGGACGCTGAACTGCGACATCCTGTTCTGGCACAAGCCGCTGGACTGCGCACTGGAGCTGTCCAGTATGGGTATCCGCGTTGACGCCGACGCCCTGCGCCGCCAGCTGGACGCCGCAGGCTGCCCGCAGCGCGCGGAGCTGCCCTTCCACAAACTGCTGCTGGATGGCACCCTGCCCCTGACAATGGGCGGCGGCATCGGCCAGAGCCGCCTGTGCATGTTGCTGCTAGGCAAGGCCCATGTCGGCGAGGTACAGGTCAGCCTGTGGGATGACGCTACGGTACAGGCATGCAGGAATTCGGGCGTGGAGCTGCTGTAACCCTTGACAAACCCCTGCCGATTGTGATATTATATTAGAGTTCCCGCTAGTATAGCACAATTGGCAGTGCAGCTGATTTGTAATCAGCAGGTTGCAGGTTCGATTCCTGTTACTAGCTCCAAACTTAAAAAAGCGCGTTAGCAAAGTAAATCCACTTTGCAACGCGCTTTTTTCTTGCTTTTGTATGTCTTTTTGCGTCCTAAACAGTAAAAAGCAGGTCGTAAAAGCAGTAGAATCGCATAACGCGGAGTCAGGGTTGAACTCAGGATATTGTAACAGATGCTGCTGTACATAAAGCTGATGGATTGTTCTTGAGGAATATTTAGAGAAGATTTTCCTTATTGCACCCTACTCTATATACTCCTAAAAAACGCCCGGTAAGCGTGATGCTTACCGGGCGTTTTGCTTTGCTGTTTTAAGTGTTTGCCAATGCTGTCTGCAGAGCGCAGTAATTCTCCAGTGTCAGCTGCTCGGGGCGGGAACGCTCATCAAGACCGGCGGCCTGCAGGGCGGAGATGACCTGCGCCTTGGGCAGGTGCAGGCCATTGGCGATGGCGTTGGCGGCGGTCTTGCGGCGCTGGGAGAAGGCGGCGCGAATCAGCGCGAAGAAGGCGGCTTCGTCGCCGTTCGGCACGGTTACGGCGGGCTTCTCCCGCACATCCAGGCGGATGACGGCGCTTGTCACCTTGGGGGCGGGGTAAAAGCTGCCGGGTTGGACGCTGAACAACAGCTTCGGCTCGGCGTAATAGGCCACGGCGTAGCTGATTGCACCCGCATCCCGCGTGCCGGGAGCGGCGCAGAGACGCTGTGCGGCCTCCTTCTGCACCATTACGGTGATGTTCCGGATAGGCAGCTTTTCCTCCAGCAGACGCATCAGAATCGGGCTGGTGATGTAGTACGGCAGGTTGGCACAGACGGCGACGGGCTTGCCGTCGAACTCCTCGGCCAGCAGAGCCTTCAGATCGACCTTCAGTACGTCGTTCAGGATGAGCTTGAAGTTGTCGTAGTCGGCCATCGTCTCTTCCAGCAGCGGCGGCAGACGCTTGTCGACCTCGATGGAGACGACATTGTCCGCACGCTTGCAAAGCTGCTCGGTCAGCACGCCGATGCCGGGGCCGACCTCAAGTGCGCCCCAGCCGGGGCCGATACCGGCGGCCTCCGCAATGCGGGGGCAGATGCCGGGGTTGATGATGAAATTCTGGCCGAAGCCTTTGGACAGGGCAAAGTCATACCGTGCACAGAGGTCACGGATGGTGGACAGGTCAGTCAATGTGGGCACGGTGGACGTCCTTTCCGAGTCAATAAAAATCAGTTCTGCCCGGCCAGTGCCGTGGCCGCGTTGACGGCCTTGCTGATCTGCGGGTCAGTATCAAGTGTGTAATCGTAGTAGGCGTTCTGCTCGTCGACGGAGAGCGCAGCGTCAATGTCGGGGCGCAGGCCCTCCTCATTCCAGGTCTGATCCTCGTTATCGAGCAGCAGGCCCACCGTGATGTAAGCGGCGGAGCCATCAGAGAAGCTCTGGGCGTCGCTCAGAACGACGCCCTTACCCGCAGTTTTGGTGCCGACGAGCGTCGCACCGGCCATCTTGCGCAGGGCATTGGCGAACAGCTCGGCGCTGCCCGCGGTGGAGCCGTTGACAAGGCAGACGATCGGAACGTTGATCTTTGTCTCATCGGACATACGCAGCACGGTCACATTGCCGTCCCTGTCCTGCTGCTTGGCGATCTCACCGGAGGGCACACAGTAATCCGCGGCCACAAGGGCGGCGTTCAGGTTCTCGCCGGTGTTGTCGCGCAGGTCAAAGACAAGGCTGTTCGCTCCCTGCTGCAGCAGCTCATCCACAGCAGCCTTGAACTCGCTGGCCGTACCGGAGGTGAAGGCGTCAATGCGGATGTACCCGCAGGTGTCCGCGACCATCTGACGGGTGTAGATGGAGGGGGTTTTGTAGTTGGAGTGGACAAGATTCAGCTGCTGCTCCTGGCGGTCCGGCGTCAGGTAGGTGATCGTGGTGGTCGTACCCTCCTCACCCAGCAGCTTGGAGGTCAGGCGCGCGGTGGAGGTGATGTTGCGCGTCGACTCATCGTTGATAGCGGTGATGAAGCCGCCGACCTGCATCCCGGCCTCTGCGGCGGGCGAGTTGTCATACAGGCGGATGATGCGGGCGTAGCCGGAGGATGTGTCATTGACGACAGCGACGCCGATGCCGGTCAGTGTGCCCTTCTCCACAGACTGCTTCTCGCTGTATTCTTTGGCGGTGTAGTAGACGGCGTACTTGTCGTTGATGCCGTTCATGTAGCCCGCAGCCAAGCGGTCATTCAGGGTGTCCTCGTCGATGGTGAAATACTCCCCTGCGCGGACAAAACGATCAATTTCGGACAGCTTGTTGTACTGGCGCTCCTTGTTTTTGACGCTGGACACTGTGGTGTTGAACATCTTCATGGACACGACCATAGTCAGCGAGAAGGTGACGGCCATTGCAATGATGGCAATGGTGGCCGCCACGCCAAGACTGATTTTTTTGCTCATGGGTCTGATGGCTCCTTACTGTGTTTGCGTTATGCCCCGTAGGCTAGTGAGAAAAATACCGTAGAGAAAAGGCTGAGTATCATCAGAACGGCGACTACAAGGCAGAAAATACGCACGGAGGTTTTGTGCTTCTGCGGCTTCATACAGATTCCCCTTTCGTTATGAGAGGTAGTTCATGACATTGACCAGGACGTTGTTGACCTTCATTTCCAGATGCAGATGGTTGCCGGTGGAGTTGCCGGTGGAGCCGACATAACCAAGGACCTTGCCCTTTTCCACGGGCTGGCCCACGCTGACAACGGGCGCGCTGTTCATGTGGGCGTACAGCGTCGAATAAGTATTGCCGTTGTCATCCTTGCCGTGGTAGACCTGCACGTAGTAGCCCCAGCTCCAGTGGTAGGCCGCAGCGGTGACGACACCGCCGGAGACGGCGTAGATTTCGGTGCCGCCTGGTGCGGCGTAATCGGTGCCGCGGTGGCCGTTGCCGCCAAAGTAGCAGGAGACGTACTTATAGGTGGCCAGCGGGCGGCCAAAGTCCAGCGAGCACTGGATGGACGCATTGCCGTAAGCCTGGTTGGCGGCGTTCAGCGCGGCGTCCAGCTCGGCAGCAGCCTTATCCACGGCCTTGTTCGCTTCGATCAGGGCCGCCTTGTTGGCCTCGATTTCGGCATCCGCTGCGGAAATGTTGGCGTCGGTCTGGGAGATATTCTGGGCAAGCTCATTCGTCTTGCCGTCCAGCGCGGTCTTTTGGGTCTCCAGATCGGCCTGCGTGGCCTCCAGGTCCGCTTTGGCCTGCTCCAGCTCGGCGCGCTGCTGCTCCAGCTCGGCGTGCTCATTTTCAAGCTGTTGGCAGGTGTCCTCGTCCTTATTAACGATCTGATCCAATGTGGTGGCAAAGGTCAGCAGCTGGTATAGGTTGGTGGCACTGGACAACAGTGCGATGGAGCCGCCGTCATTCAGACGCTGCATCGCACGCATACGATCTTTAAAGTCCGCCCAGCGCTGGTCGTATTCGGCCTGCTTCTGGTCGACCTCCTGCTGCTTCTGGTCAATCTCGTCCTGCTTGTTGACGATTTCCTCATCCAAAGAACCGATCTGCTCGGACAGGTTGCTGATCTGGCTTAAAATCAGTGCCTTCTGCTGCTCAAGCTGCGTTTTGAGAGCCTCAGCGTCGGCCTTGTTGCTCTGCGCGTCCTTGAGCTGCTGGTTGACCTTTTCCTGCTCAGTCTGCAGTTCCTGCAGCTTCTGGCGCAGGTCGCTGACGCTGGAGGAGGCGGCCAGCGGCGTCATGACGGTGGAAAGCGTCATGCTCATGGCGACAGCCGCGCTCAGCAGAAGCGAAATCAGCTTTTTGCCGTGTTTTACATGCTTCATGGTCTTATACGTTCCCTTTATCCCCTGTTATACATTCAGATGCTTGCGGATGCTGGTGGCGGTGCCGAGGCCGCAGAGCACGAAGCCCAGCAGCACAAAGCCGCCGACGATGTAGTACCAGACGCTTTCCAGCGGGACAAGCGTGCCGCCGAACATCTGCGAGAGGTTGGACGGATTCTCGGCATACCAGCGGCAGAGCGCATAGTACGCGCCGCAGACGATGCCGGACGCAATGCCAGCCGAAATCAGGCCGGAGGTGACGCCCTCGACAAAGAACGGAAAGCGGATGAAGCCGTTGGTCGCGCCGACGAGCTTCATAATGCCGATCTCCTTGCGGCGGTTAAAGACGGTGATTTTGATCGTGTTGTTGATGACGACGATGGAGACGATGGCCAGCACCGCGACCAGGCCGTAGCAGGCGTAGTTGATGACCTTCTGCAGGGACGTGAAGGTATCCGCCATAGCCAGCGGGGCCTTGACGCTGTAAACGCCGTCGATCTGCATGAGCTGGGCGGAGACTTCCTCAATGTTGTCGGGGTCGTCCACGGTCACGCGGTAGTTGGGAGTGAACGGGTTGTCATTGGCAAAGACCTGCTGCAGGTTTGTGTAATCCTTCAGCATATCGCTGTAGGTCGCCAGAACGTCCTCCGGCGACATATAGGTCACGCTCACAACGTGGGGCGTGCTGCGGATGGCCGCGTCGGCGGCGGCAATCTGCTCGTCGGTGGCGACCTCGCTCTCGCCGGTGCCGCCCATGTAGACGACAGTCTCGTTCTGGTTGCCGATGTATTCGACCATGTGGTCAATGTTGATGCCCAGCAGCGAGGCTGCGCCGATCAGCAGCATGCAGACGGTCAGCACGCCCATGGAGGCAAAGGTCATCAGCCGGTTGGCGCGCAGGTTGTGCAGGCCCTGGCCGACTAAGTAGATAAAACTGGAAAAACGCATGGTGTCCCCTCTTACTTACAAATCAGTCCTCGTCGTACTCGTAGTCGTCTTCTTCGCGCTCGGCCATGGCGGCAGCGTAGCGGCGCGCGGCAGCAGGGTCAGCGGTGTCGGAGGCTACCATGCCGTTGGCCAGCGTGATGACGCGGTTGCCGTACTTGCGGGCCAGCTTGTGGACAAGCTCGTGTTCATGGGTGACGACGACGACGGTGATGTTGACCTTGTTGATGGCCTCAAACAGCTGCATGATGTCCATCGACATTTCGGGGTCGATGTTACCGGTGGGCTCGTCCGCGATGATGAGCTTGGGGCCGTGGGCCAGCGCGCGGGCAACGGCCACACGCTGCTGCTCGCCGCCGGAGAGCTCATCCGGCAGGCGGTCCATTTTGTCCTCCAGACCGACAAGGGAGAGTGCAAACGGAACGCGGTCCTTGATCTTTTTGGTCGAGATATTCGTCACGCGCATGGCGAAGGCGACATTCTCATAGACGGTCATGGTGGGAATCAGGCGGAAGTCCTGGAACACAACGCCCATCTGGCGGCGCAGGTAGGGCACCTTGCGGCGCTTGATGCGCGTTAAATCCTGCCCATTGATAAAGACCTTGCCCTCGGTGGGCTTCTCCTCCATCTGGATGAGCTTTAAAAACGTGGATTTGCCCGCGCCGGAATGGCCGAGGATAAAGACGAACTCGCCCTCGTCAATATGGATGTTGATGTCCTCCAGCGCGACGTTCTCATCGTTGTGGGTCTCGTAGGTTTTATATACATGTTCAAAATCGATCATTCGGGGTTCTCCTGCCGTGGTGTGGCTTTGCTGTTATGGTTACAGTCATACATATAATAGAATACCATGTCAGACCCTTGCGGTCAAGGTGCTTTGCGGTTATAAAAAGCAGGAAAATGGCGCTGCCTTGCGGTGCAGCGCCATTTGTGAAAGTTTTTTTAAAATCAATATTTGGCCGGGTTGGCGGACAGATATTTCTTGACCATCAGCGCCACCTTAAAGACGATGGCATCATCGAAGTTGCGCAGGTCAAGGCCGGTCAGTTTGCGGATCTTCTCAAGGCGGTAGACCAGCGTGTTGCGGTGAACGAACAGACCGCGGCTCGTCTCGGAGACGTTCAGGTTGTTCTCAAAGAAGCGCTGGATCGTGAACAGCGTCTCGGCATCGAGGGAGTCGATGCTCTCCTGCTTGAACACCTCGCGCAGGAATGCCTCGCAGAGCGTCGTAGGCAGCTGGTAGATCAGGCGCGCAATGCCCAGATGGTCATAGCTGATGACCTGACGCTCGGTGTCAAACACCTTGCCGACCTCCATGGCAATCTGGGCTTCCTTAAAGCTGGAGGCCAGGTCCTTGATGTTGCCGATGGGCGTACCGATGCCGACGACGGCCTTGATGTAATGGTCGCCCTGCAGCGTATCGACGATGGAGGCAGCCAGCTTTTCCATATCGCGGGTGTTGTTGTCGGGCTTGATCTCCTTGACCAGGACGGTGTCGGTCTCGCTGATGTTAAAGACGAAGTCCTTCTGTTTGTCCGGGAAAAGGCCGCTGACGACGTCGTAGGCGGAAATATCATTGCCGGAGGTCACGCGGATCAGCAGTACGACGCGCTGCACGTCAGAGACAAAGTGCAGCTCCCGCGCTTTGGCGTAGATGTCGCCGGGCAGGATGTTGTCGAGCACGACGTTCTTGATGAAGTTCGTCTTGTCGAATTTTTCGTCGTGGTACTGCTTGATGCTCTGCAGGCTGATGGAGAGCATGGCGGCGAACTGCTCGGCGGTAGTGTCAGTGCCCTCGACAAAGACGGCGTAGTCATTGTGCTTGGCGTTGGAGAACTGATGGTAGGCATACCCATCGCGCACGAAAGCATCCCCGGCCGTCTGGCGGACAGCGGCCACGCCCTCGCGCACCTCACCGATCTGTCCCAGCTCAGAGCAGGAAATGACGGTGCCGGTCTCATCAATCACGCCGACGACACGATCCACTGCGTCCTTCATCTGGTAGACCACGTTCTGGAATACCCTGTTTGCCATAATATGTGACTCCCCTTTTAGCTGTTATTTAGACAGTCTGCACCGGTGTGCAGTGCGGGCTATGCGTGTTTGGCAAAATTGCCGTTTGGTAATCTGCCTGAAAACCAAAACATCATAATGTATATTTTACACAATCCGCTTGGCTTTTGCAACATATTTTCACGAAAATCGCAAGATTTTCTTGTACATTTTTTAAATCAGCACAAAAAATGTACCTGCCGGTGTTTTCCCGGCAGGTACAACGTCCGTCATTTTGACGATTTTTCCTCTTTTGTCTGGTTCATGGCACCGGTGCCGCCCTCGACGACGCCGCGGCGCTGGAACACATAGGTGATGCTGCGGAAGAAAATCTTTACATCATTCCAGAATGTCACATGGGCGGCGTACTCACCGTCGTAGCGGGCTTTGACGTCAATCGGCAGCTCGTCGCGTCCGTTGACCTGCGCTAAGCCGGTCAGGCCCGGACGGATGTCGTTGGCGCGGACCTTGTCGCGTGCCTCGATCAGGTCGTACTGGTTGTACAGTGCGGGGCGCGGGCCGATGACGCTCATCTGCCCTGCCAGTATGTTGTAGATCTGCGGCAGCTCGTCCAGGCTCGTCTTGCGCAGGAAGGCACCGCTCCTGGTAATGTAACTGTCCGCATCTTTCAAAAGGTGCGTGGGAACGTCGTGCGGGGTGTCGCCGCGCATCGTGCGGAACTTTAGGATGTTAAAGTGCGTTTTGCCCTTGCCGACGCGGCGCTGCTTGAAAAAGACCGGCCCCGGGGAGTCGAGCTTGATCCACAGCGCGACCAGACCCATCGGAATTGCAAGAATGATCGTGGCTGCCAGCGAAAGGACAATGTCCAGCAGGCGCTTGCCGTAACGCTCGTACATAAATCAGCCCTCCTCGGCGGGATGCTCTGTCTCCCGGAGCTTCTGCGCAATCTCCTCCCGGGAGAAAAGCGCGGTGTTGCCGGTGGCGGCCACAACGGTGTGGTCGGCGCGCACGCGGCGGTTGGGGTGGTAGGTCGGGACCATCTCCTGCAGAACGTCGACGACCTCGTCGCTGTTGTGCAGGGCAGAGTCCTTGAGCCGCTGCAGGTCGGTGTAGAATTTTTCCAGATCAATCTGCATGGGCGGCGCGATGAAGATTTTGTTGTGGGCGGTTTTGGCCATCTTGTCCTGCTCGGAGTCCATGAGCAGTTCCTCGTACAGCTTTTCGCCGGGGCGCAGACCGGTGACCTTGACCTGCATATTTACGCCCGGCTCGTAGCCGTAGAAGCGTATCAGGCGGTTGGCCAGATCCATGATCTTGACCGGCTCGCCCATGTCCAGCACGTAGATGCTGCCGCCCTTCGCCAGACCGCCGGCCTGCAGAACGAGCTGCGCAGCCTCGGTGATGGTCATAAAGTAGCGGACAATATCGGGATGCGTGATGGTCACAGGGCCGCCGCGCTTGATCTGCTCCTCAAACAGCGGGATGACGCTGCCGTGGCTGCCCAGCACGTTGCCGAAGCGCACCGCAACGCAGGTCATCGACGTGGCCCGGGAGAAGGTCTGGATCAGCATCTCGCACAGGCGCTTGGTACAGCCCATGACGTTCGTCGGGTTGACGGCCTTGTCTGTAGAGAGCTGGACGAACCGCTCCACGCCGTGCTCGGCGGCGGAGGTCAGCAGGTTCTTGGTGCCAAAGACGTTGTTCTTGACGGCCTCGGCGGGGCTGATCTCCATCAGCGGCACATGCTTGTGCGCCGCCGCGTGAAAGACGACGGACGGATGATAGGTGTCGAACACATCGTCCAGACGTGCTTTATCGCGGATGGAGCCGATGAGGGTGATAACAGGAGCTTCGGGACCGTACTTGCTTTTCAGCTCGGTTTCCAGCTCATAGGCGCAGTTCTCGTAGATGTCAAAAATCAGCAGACGGCGGGGCTGGTAGCGCATGATCTGACGGCAGAGCTCGCTGCCGATGGAGCCTCCGCCGCCCGTGACGAGGACAATCTTGTCATGCAGGTACTCGGAGATCTGGGCGTTGTTCAGCTGGATCTCGTCGCGGGAGAGGAAGTCCGCCGTGTTCAGCTCACGGAAGCCCGCCGCCACAGGATTGCCGTTCTCGTCAACAGCCTGCGGGTCACTGATCATCCGCACGCGGCAGTGGGTGGAGTTGCAGAGGTTGATGATCTCGCTCAAACGGTCACCCTTGACCGTCGTGATGGCGATGACGATCTCGAGAATATGATATTTGCGCACAAGTTCCGGTATGTCGGAGATCGTGCCTCGCACCGGTACGCCCTGCACGCGCAGGCCCTTTTTGGTCAGGTCGTCGTCAACGATGCAGACCGGGTTGCCGAAGCTCTGATTTTTCGTCTTGCAGAGGTTGACGGCCCACGCGCCGGCGTTGCCGGCGCCGACAATGAGCAATGGCGTGTTGTCCTCCGGCTTGTTGGCCTTGGCGTTGCGCATCGTCAGGACCAGCCGCCACAGGAACCGCACGCCCGCTATGGCCGCCGTGTTGAATACCGCGCCGAAGATCAGCACCGCGCCGGAGATCGGGCGGCTGTGGTAGATCAGATCGAACAGCATGATGATGCCCGTCGCCAGCCCGGAAAGGCAGGTCAGGCGTGCAAGGTCGCGCATACCGGCGTACTCCCACATGATCTCATACAGTCCGCCGAACCAGAACACGATCATATAAATGGGCAGGACGTATAAGAGCATCGGGGCCATGGCGCGCAGTATCTCCACGCGGCGGTAGGCGTCGCCGCTGTCAAAGCGCAGCATGACGGCCAGCCAATAGCAAAGTACAATGAGCCCGCAGTCCAGCAGCATCAGTGCGATGCGGCGCGGAAGCCCTTTTATCAGTTGTTTTGAGACCTGTTGCATCGATTCCATCCTTACTATACGTTCTTCTATCTGAAAACGGGCGCAATACGGCCCGGCAAAATTGTCATATAAACTATTATAACACAAAAAGGCCCCATTTGTCCTACTTTTGGGCAGACAAATGGGGCTAATATTGTATAAAAATCGTGGTAAATTTTTGGTAAAACGGACGAAACCAATTTACTCGACGGTCACACTCTTGGCCAGATTGCGCGGCTTATCGACATCCAATCCCTTGGCGCAGCTGACGTAGTAGGCCAGCAGCTGCAGCGGAATGACAGACAGGCTCGTGGCAAAGTGCGGGTCGGTCTTGGGCACGTAGACCGTGAAGCCCGCAGTGTCCTCGATGCTGTAATTTCCGTAGGTGGTCAGGCCCATCAGGAAGGCACCGCGGCTCTTGACCTCGACCATGTTGGAAACGCTCTTTTCAAACAGGTCCGGCTGGGTCAGGATACCGACGACCAGCGTTCCATTCTCGACCAGAGAAATCGGCCCGTGCTTCATCTCGCCCGCGGCGAACGCCTCGGAGTGGATGTAGCTGATCTCCTTAAATTTCAAACTGCCCTCGAGCGCGACGGCGTAGTCGAGGCCGCGGCCAATGAAGAAGGCATCCTTGGCGTTTGCGTACTTGCTGGCAAACCACTGGATACGCTCCTTGTCGGCCAAGGTCTTTTCGATCTTCTCGGGCAGAGCCTCCAGCTCGGTGACGAGGTGCTCATACTGTCCGTCCGCCAGCGTGCCGCGCACACGGGCAAACTCGGTAGCCAGCAGGTAGCAGGCCGCCAGCTGGGTGCTGTAGGCTTTGGTGGTGGCGACGGAGATTTCCGGGCCGGCCCAGGTGTACATTGTGGCGTCGGCCTCACGGGCAATGCTGGAGCCGACGACGTTCACAATGCCGATGGTGCGCACACCGCGCTCCTTGCACAGACGCAGGGCGGCCAGCGTGTCGGCGGTCTCACCGCTCTGGCTGATGACCATAGCGAGTGCGTCCTTTTCGAGCACGGGATTGCGGTAACGGAACTCGCTGGCGACATCGACCTCGACGGGGATGCGGGCCAGGCTCTCAAACACATAGCGCGCGGCCATGCCGACATGGTAGGCGGAGCCGCAGCCGATGATGTAGAGACGATGGACATTCCTGATGGCCTCCTCGTCAAGGGCCAGCTCGGACAGGTCGATCTGGCCGTCCTTGAGGCGCGGGGAGATCGTATCGCGGACAGCGGCGGGCTGCTCGTAAATCTCCTTCATCATGAAGTGCTCGTAGCCGCCCTTCTCCGCGGCCTCGGCGTCCCACTCAATGGTGGTGGACTCGCGGGTGATGGGCTCCTTGTCGATGTTGAAGAACTCGATGGAGTCGGGGGTCAGGCGGGCAATCTCGAGATTGTCAATGTAGTAGACCGTGCGGGTGTACTTGAGCAGCGCAGGAACGTCGGAGGCGATGATGGCACCGTCCTCACACTTGCCGACGATGAGCGGGCTGTCCTTGCGCACTGCGTAGATGACGCCGGGCTCGTCGGCAAAGAGCACGCCCAGCGCGTAGGAGCCGCGGACATGCAGCATCATGCGGGTGATGGCGTCCAGTGCGTTGCCTGCGGACTCGCCCATGTAATAGTAGTCAAGCAGCTGGGCAACGACCTCGGTGTCGGTCTGGGAGACGAAGCTGAAGCCCTTGTTGATCAGACGCTCTTTGATCTCCTGATAGTTTTCAATGATTCCGTTGTGTACGACGGCAATCTTCTGGTCACGGGAATAATGCGGGTGTGCGTTGACGACGGACGGTTCGCCATGGGTCGCCCAGCGGGTATGGCCGATGCCGCAGCTGCCGGGCACGGCGCTGCCGCCGTCGGTCATCTCGCTCAGGACCTTTAGGCGGCCCTTGGCCTTGACGACCTCGATCTTGCCGGCGGCGTTCTGCACCGCCATACCGGCAGAGTCATAGCCGCGGTATTCCAGCTTGGCCAGACCGTCCAGCAGAATGGGGGCGGCCTGTGCCGCGCCGGTAAAGCCTACGATTCCACACATAACAGGTATCCTCCCTTTGTTACAGCGTTGAAACTATACTTTCCATTTTATTGGATTAGAGCAAAATACTTTTACAGTATATGCCATTTGGGTACAAATGTCTATAGCTTTACGCAGATTTTGTACAGATGTGCGCGGCATAAAGACAAAGCGGGCAGCCGTCAAGGGCTACGGCTGCCCGCTGCGCGCATTCTCCCTTTTCGGTTTCTTACACCATATAAGAACGAATCAAAAGTTATCGCGCATTTATTAGCATAGCACATTCCCGGAAGAATAGCAAGTGCAATCTGCAAGCAAGAGAGCATTTTGTGCGTTTTGCAAAAGAATCTAAAGTGCGTGATGCAATTGCTTTCGGAAATTAGTCACCGACCCGACGCGCTACGACGACATAGCGCCCGTTGGCGGACGAATACTCGCAGGTAGAGAGGGTAAGCAGCTGCTCACCGTAGGCAGGGCGGATGCCGCTGTCCACGTCGCTGCGGGAGATGACCTGGTCCACATAGCGGTTGTAGGCGTCCTCGTCCATGTCGATGAACTGGTTGTAGATAAACGAGGTGTCGTTGACGACATCGATGGTGAACGCACCGAATACCTCATACTTGGCGTCCCCGTAGACGGTGTCAAACTCTATGAAGGGGTGCTCCTGATAGTAGTCGGCCTTGCGGTACTCGGTCAGGCAGCCGAAGATCGTGCCGGTTTTCATATTGTGGCCGTAGATGATCAGGTTGTCGCTCTCGGCGTTGGCCCCGAGCGTCGTTTGCTCGTCCAGGTACGGTACGCCGTAGACGCTGTAGGCTTTGTTGAAGTCATGACGCAGATAGAAGTCCTTGTTGTCCGGCGCGTACATAACCGGAAAATCCAGATTGGTGCCGTCGATGGAGATCCAGCCGATAAAGTCGCTGTTCTTGTCGCGCAGGGCAGCAAACCTGGCACCGTTGGGGTTGACATTCTCCCCTGCGGGGGCCGGGGTCGCCGCGGTATCGATCATCGACTGCAGGTCGGCAAACTCGCTCTCGGTCTTGCGGTCATCGAGGAACCGCTTGACCAGCAGGCCGCCGCTGATGAGGAAAATCGCGGCGAAAACGATCATCGCGAGGGTGTACAGCAGATTACCGCGCTTTTTTTTGCACTTCGCGGTCTCGCGCCGGCGATAGTCCTCGTCGTTGTCCTGGTCGTAGAAGGCCGCAGGTTCCTGCGGAGAAACCTTCGACAGATCGGTGACGGTATAGGATGCCTTTACCTGAACGGAAGGGGCCTGCGGCAGCGGTGCATCGCTGCGATGAATCTTTGCCATGATGGATTCTCCTGTAACACAATACTATCTTTAGGCAATACCGCACAATTCCCGCCTTACGGC
>OLOC01001039.1_pt1 | contig 17831 bp, 14 predicted proteins | sample 1643111 | NCBI WGS metagenome assembly OLOC01 (sample SAMEA3136633, study PRJEB25190) | human gut metagenome
ACGTGCTTTAGAGAAACGTGGCTCAGATCTGCGAGTTCCTGCTGCGTCAATCCTTTTTCCTTACGCGCTTTTTGTATCCTTCGTCCCAGCTCTTTTATCAGTTCCATAGGCACTATCGTCTCCTTAATCATATTTTATCGTGCCCATTTCCTTGCAGGAAGAACCTCATAAAAGGCGTTTTTGAGTACGATAGTACCTATTTTATTGTGCTTGTAAGGAGCTTGCGCTGTCCGCAGCTTCTATGAAGGGACAAGGCAAAATATTTTTTTCAAATAAATCGCAGTACAGACAGGACAAATCGCCTGTTTTTGTCATGGCTGTCAAGAAGGAGCTTTTCTTTCGCTGACCTTTGACAACTGAATACACGGCAGAACAGGTACATAACCCGCGTATGAGCGAGTGCAGGACGCCGCGAAGATGGAGCAGCCAGGAGGTGATGGACAAGCTGTTTCGGAGCGATCAACGTCCCTGTGACCCGGATGGTGGCACATCCGGCGCGATGACTGCGCGGGGGCTTAAAGATACTTCCTCACGGCCCGCCAAAGACTTGGGGGGAACCCTGCGGCACACGATACGAACGGTGCTGCGGAGTTATGACAGCCGCGCCAACGGAGACCTGTTGTGTTCCCATCGTCAGGGGGCGTGGCAAATGTGATGAAAGCTGAGTTATATAAATAGGAAGCGTTTGCAGCTTCCTGTTCAAAATCAGATACCATGCGCTGGCAGTTTCGGCTGCCAGCGTATTCATGTGGCTTTGAACAAACACGATGACAAACTTGACAGATTGGAGGAAATATGCTTTATGGAAAAACTTATTACACGAAAAGAAGCAGCAGAAATTTTAGGTATCAGCATTGCAACCCTGGACGCGGCCCGTAACAATGGTCTTATTTCTTATGTGCAATATGTGCAGAATGGCTGTGTGTACTTTACCTCAGCGGGCCTTCAGGAGTATATCGCAAAATGCACCCACAGAGCAAAGCCAGCAGAAAAGAACGCAACTTATCGTAAACCTCGCAGAGCTGGAGTGTGAGCCGGTCCGTATCCTTGCCGGAATCGGAATGGTTTGATAAAACATAGATACAGCGCTGGAGTATATTCTTAGGAGGTGGCGGAATTGGCAAAAAGAAAAAGAGCAATTCCACAATACGGTACAGTTACGCTTAACGGCATAGATTATTATAGAACGCGGGTTCAGAACGCAGATGGAAAACTGGTGGCCCTTTATGCGAGAACACCGGAAGAATTATATGATAAAGAGTTGGGTGCATTAGAGCAGATCGACAACGATACATTCTGCCGGAAATCCCCGACGGTTGCAGACTACTGTGAAAAATGGCTTTTGATGCAGTCGGTTCATGTGAGGGCAACCACGCTGATAGATTATACCTCAAAGGTCAGACGGCACATTATAAAAGAACTGGGACAGATGCGGATGGCAGATGTGACACTGGATGACATTCAGCTTGCACTTGTTCCTGTTTCCGAGAAGTCCGCTTCGGTATATAAGTCAGTGGTTATCCTGTATAAATCCATTTTCCGTGCAGCAAAGGAAAGTAAGATTATTGATAACAACCCAACGATTTACCTTACGGCCAAAGGCGGAGGCATTCCGCAAAAGGACAAAGCTGTATTGACAGATGAACAGGCCGCCAGACTGCTGGATGCCATTCAGGGACTTCCGCCGTATGTATTTGTCATGTTAGGGCTGTATGCAGGATTGCGGCGAGAAGAAATTCTTGCCCTAAAATGGGATTCTGTATATCTGGATGTGGATTGCCCTTATTTAACGGTACGCAGGGCATGGCACACGGAAAATAACAGACCGGTGATTCTGGATGAGCTGAAAACGAAAGCCGCGCATCGAAATATTCCGTTGCCGGTTTGCCTGGCGGACTGTCTGAAAGAGACAAAAGCTAATTCACAGTCAGAATATGTAGTGTCGAACAGAGACGGTGATCCGTTATCCTATACGCAGTTCAAGCGGCTCTGGCAGTATATTGTGACCCGAACTGTCAAGGAGCGTTTCTATTATCGCTACGAGGATGGAAAGCGTGTAAAGCACACGGTTACGCCGGTCCTCGGTGAAAAGGCAGCACATAACGGAAAAGTGATTTACAGCTTAGATTTTGAAGTGACGCCGCACCAGCTGCGGCATACATACATTACGAATCTGATTCATTCGTCCGTAGACCCGAAAACGGTTCAATACCTGGCGGGACATGAGAGCAGTAAAATTACGATGGACATTTACGCAAAGGTCAAATACAACAGACCGGATGAGCTGGTAAGAACAATGGGTGGTGCATTTGCCCAGTGGGATGCAGCACAGGCATAACATTATAAAAGCAGGAAACAACGCAGGAGCGAGGCAAGGATGTCTCGCTCTTTGTTTTTCATAATCCGTATCTTTGATTAAGTTAGTGCTTTCTGATAAAAAGAAGGTGTGAATTTAAGAACACTCATTATCAGGAAAGGAAGATTTGTATGGCTAAGAAAAAACAAAGCGTTCCAGAGTACGGAACGGTTACAAGAAAAGGAACACTGTATTACAGAACCAGAATTACAGATGCCGATGGAAAGCAGGTCAGCTTATATGCGACCACCTGTGAAGAATTATATGAAAAGCAGTTGGAAGGCCGGAGACAGGTGGAGGAAATCATCTTTCGCCGGAAGCATCCGACGGTTGCCGAGTATTGTGAGAAATGGCTGCTGATGCAGTCAGCAAAGGTGTCTACGGCCACTATAAAAGGATACAGACAGAATATGAAGAATTATGTCATCAACTCTCTGGGAGATATGTATATGGAGGAAGTGACTGCGGATGATATTCGTCTGGCGCTTGTTCCGCTGTCTCAAAAATCGAAAGGACTGTATGATACGGTAAATATGCTGATTAAGTGTGTGTTTTATTCGGCAGAGCGCAGTCAGCTGATAACCGATAATCCGTGTGTAGGAATTTCAGCAAAGGGCGGAAAAGCATCGAAAAAGAAAGATGCCTTAACAGATCAACAGGTTGCGGTTCTGTTGGATACGGTGAAAGAGCTTCCGCCATATCTTTTTATTATGATTGGTTTGTATTCCGGCTTGCGTCGGGAAGAAATTCTTGCATTGCAATGGGATTGTGTATTCCTGGATGAATCCACACCATACATTTCCGTGAGACGTGCATGGCGCGCGGAGCATAACAGGCCGGTGATTTCTACCGTTCTAAAGACAAAAGCAGCTAAAAGGGACATTCCCATTCCGAAGTGCCTGGTGGACTGCCTGCGGGAAGCAAAAGCCAATTCCATATCGGAGTATGTGATTGCGGACAGTGAGGGACAGCCGCTTTCCTATTCTCAGTTTACGAGAGTTTGGCAGTATGTAGTTGTTCGTTCTGCGAAAGAGAGAACTTACTATAAATATGTGAATGGACAGAGCATCAAATATACCGTCAAGCCGACATTAGGAACAACGCAGAGGAACAATCCCAAGATTCGCTATACCCTGAATTTCGATGTAACACCGCACTTGTTGCGGCATACCTACATCACGAATCTGCTCTATGCGGGCGTTGACCCTAAGACAGTTCAGTACCTGGCAGGGCATGAGAATAGTAAGACAACTATGGACATTTACGCGAGGGTCAAGTATAATAAACCAGAGGAACTTTTCGAGGTAGTGAATGATGCTTTGAACCAGGAGAATTTCGATGAAAAATCACTGATTTCCATGGTTAAGGAATAGGACAACCGACAACAGAAAATGCGAAAAAGCCCGTAATATCAAGGAAAAACGCACCATAGAGATGTTTACAGCGGATCTGGATGACCGAAAAGCGGACAATTATTTTTGTGACAAATAATATCGAGGAAGCGCTTTATCTGGCGGATCGGATCATTGTACTTTCCAACTGTCCGGCCACTGTTAAAAAGGAATACACCATTGATTTCCCGCGGCCTCGTTCGTATACGGCGCCGGACTTCCTGCGCCTGCGAAAGGAAATCACGGATATGATCGACAAAACTCTGTAAAAAAGGGGGAAAAAAACACGCGATGGATAATGTTCAAACCCAAAAAGTAAAAGTACAGGTTTCCCATCTTACCAAAAAGTTTGGCGATCTGCTTGTCTTGAATGACATGTCGTTCGATGTGAACCGCGGTGACCTGCTTTGCGTTGTTGGCCCGACGGGTTGTGGTAAAACCACATTTTTGAACTGCCTGACTAATATTTATGACATTACTTCGGGACAGGTACTGTTGGACGGCAAGAAAGTGGACTGCAAGAAGAATAATCTTGCCTATATTTTTCAGGGCAATACGACCATGCCATGGCTGACCGTGGAGCAGAATGTCGCCTTTGGACTGGATATTAAACATACGCCGAAGAAAAAGCGGGATGAGCAGGTTGCCAAGTATTTGGATGTGGTGGGCCTGACTGCTTACAAAGATTATTATCCCAAGCAACTGTCGACCAGCATGCTACAGCGCGTAGCTATTGCCAGGGCATTTGCTACTGAGCCGGAGTTGTTGCTGATGGATGAACCGTATGGTCAGCTGGATATTGAGCTCCGCTTCCGGCTGGAAGACGAACTTGTAAAACTGTGGAAAATGACAGGTACAACTGTTATTTTCATAACGCACAACGTGGAAGAGGCGGTTTATATCAGCAACCGTATCATGGTCCTGACGAACAAGCCGACGTCTGTCAAACAGATTATGAATAATGATCTGCCGCGCCCGCGTGATATTGCATCACCGGAATTTGTCGAACTGCGCAACCGTGTGACCGAAGCAATCCGGTGGTGGTGAACGACAGGAAATGGGGATTGGATTGTATGAAGATAACTCAAGTGAAAACGATTCTGACTTCACCTAACCAGAATTATCTTTTTGTAAAAATCATCACGGATGAAGGTATATATGGCGTAGGCGATGCTTCTCTCAATGGCCGGGATAAGGCTGTTCAAGATTTAATTGATTTCTACTTCGCGCCGCTGCTGATCGGCCGAGATCCCTCTCAAATCGAGGATTTTTGGCAGTTGATTTACAGAGGCTCTTATTGGCGCGGCGGTAATATCGTTATGAGCGCTTTGTGCGGCATTGATATGGCACTGTGGGATATTATTGGAAAGTACGCGGGGTTGCCTCTCTACAAATTACTGGGAGGTAAGGTGCGGGACAAAGTCCTGTGCTATTCCCACATCTTGGGCAAAACAAACCAGGGAAAAATCGCCGAGGCGGATGAGTACGTTAAACAACGCGGCCTGAAGGTGCTTCGCCTTCGTGCAGGCGTGCCGGCAGGTGGCGGGACCTTTGGGGTGAACTCCGATCAAAGTGGACCGATTGTGGAGCACTGGACTCCCGAAGAGGAAATTTATAATACGGTGGATTATTTCCGCAGTGTGCGGGAAGCTGTGGGCCCCGATGTGGGAATTATCTATGATCTTCACGAGCGGTTTAGTCCCGATCAGGCCATCCGTGTGATGAAACTGCTGGAGCCTTATGATCCTTTCTTCATAGAAGATCCCATCGCACCGGATTGTGTGGAAAGCCTGAAAAGTGTTCGTGAGCATACCAATGTCCCGATTGCAATGGGCGAACTGTACAAAAGCCGATGGGAGTGCCTTCCAGCTATTCGCAACCGCTGGATGGATTATCTTCGCTGTGATATCATTCGAATTGGCGGAATTACGGAAGCTCGCAAAATCGCCGCGCTTGCCGAAACTTACGACATCAAGATGGCTTGGCACGGGCCGAATGATGTCTCTCCCATCACTCATGCCGTAAACTGGCATCTAAATGTTTCGGAATATAACTTTGGAATTCAGGAAGACGGGACGGTGGATAACCTGATTAAAAAGGTTGTCACCGGGGGCCCTTATTATCGGGACGGCTATTTATATATGGATGATAAGCCGGGTATTGGTTGTGATATTGACGAAGAAGCTGCGGCACAGTATCCTTTTGTGCGTACATATCTGCCGGTTTGCCGCAAGGCTGACGGAAGCCTGTGCACATGGTAAGCATACGGGAAAACGGAAAAGGAGATGGATTTGATGCTGGAGGACGTGTTGGATGTACAATCCTGGAATGAGCCGGGATATCGCTCTCTGGTTTTTTCCGATGGTTGGCGAGCCGCCATGCTGAATGATGTTTCACGATTCTACAGGGAAAATGTCAATGAACTTCAAAGACATAATACATCAGATGAACTGTTCATTCTTCTGAGAGGCCATTGTGAGTTGCTGATCGGAGAGGTGTCTGAAGAGCAGGGTATGATCCTAAATCGGGTTACGTTAAAGCCAAATGTTTTTTATACTGTCCGCAGGGGCGTGTGGCACAGTCACATTCTCGAAAAAGATACTTCTGTTGCCGTGATAGAAAACGCGGATGTGGGACAAATGAATACTGATTATATGGCACTAGATTTAAGCACGACAGAAATTCGTGAGACGGGGGAGGCACCGGATGCGGATTAAGAAGACTTTTCGGGAAATTTTTCCCGATGTTGACTTTCCGGTACTTGCTATCCGACCCGAAACTATTGCTTATCTGACCGGGTTCTATTCCACGGCACGTCGGCCGGGACAACTTGGGTTATGTTGTACATTGGTAGATGAAGAAAAGTCGCGCTTGTATGTTCCCGAGAACTGGAAAAAAGAAGCGCAAGATCAGCTTCGCGATATCCCAGTGGAAGTGTTTGGATATTCGCAAGGAAAAGATGAACTTGCCAGGATGCTCCTATTGTCCATACCGGAAAATGTGGTTCGATTGGGCATAGAGCCGGAATTCATGGACTTTGAGCTGTATGCTTCGTTGATGAAACAAAGAGAATGCTGCTTCGTAAGCGTGACGGAGAGCCTTAATTATGCCAAGGCGATTAAAACCGACGAGGAAATATCGGCACTGAGAAAATCGGCCCGTTTGGCAACAGATGCGATGGAATACGCAAAAACGCTTGTGAGGCCCGGAATCCGGGAATACGAAATGGCGGCGGAGATTGAACACTATATGCGCTTGCGAGGCTCAGACGGAACACCCTTTACTATGAAGGCTCTGAGTGGCCCGAACAGTGCTGTTACGATCAAAATTCCCGGAGAACGGAAAGTTTGCCGGGGGGATTGTGTGCTGTTTGATTTTGGTGCCACAGTGGATCGATACATTTCCGACTGGACAAGAACTTTTTGCTGTGGCGATGCCTCGGCAAAACAAAAAGAAATTTATGAGTTGGTCCGGACAATCGAACTTGCTTGTATCGAGCAAATCAAGCCGGGAATCCAGATATTTGAATTGATGCAGACGGCGCTTGCGATTGCGAAAGATCATCCGCTGGGGCGTTGGTTTAATCCTTATCTGGGGCATAGTATCGGTTTGGCCAGTTCGGAATGGCCTCAACTGAAAAACGGCGTTAAAGCGACACTCCAGCAGGGCATGGTCCTGACCATTGAACCAGGTGTCTATCTGCCCGAAGTCGGTGGTGTAAGAATTGAGGATGAGGTTCTTGTCACAGAAACAGGCCATGAGGTGTGGACGGGTTTGAAGCACGAACAATTCGAGGTTTACAATTAAACGGAGGTTTTCTTATGCAGCGCAAAAAAGCAATTGTTACGGGAGGCAGTACCGGAATCGGGAGAGGTATCGTTCAAAGCTTGGCACAGGCAGGGTACGATGTGGTATTTTCGTATCGCAATAACGAGGAATCCGCTCAAAATGTTCTTGATGAACTTTGCAAAGGGTACCCGGAAGGTACGTTTAAGATGGTCGCAGCAGACTTTGGGGACAAGGATGCAACCAAGCCGTTCTTCAAAAAAGCAATCGAACTTCTGGGAGGCTTGGATCTTTTGGTGAACAACGCCGGAGTTACTCTCAAAAACAGTATTTTCGATTTGGACGAGCGAGAGTTTGATACTTTGGTTCAGGTAGATTTCAGAAACTACGTTTTTATGATGAAAGAGGCGGTCACATATATGGCCGCCAATCAAATCAAAGGGAGTGTTGTCAACATTACGTCATCTCGCGCAGAACGTGCATATCCAGGGGATTCCATTTATGGTGCTGTTAAGGCTGGAATGAACCGTGCAATCAAATCTGTGGCATTGGATGTCGCACCATACGGGATTCGCGTAAATAATATCGCCCCCGGTGCTACGATGCGATTGACTGCGGAGGAAATGGCTTCCGATCGATATAAAGAGTCGCCCCATGTTCAAAAGATTGCGTATTTATCATCTCGAATACCTTTGTCACGGTATGGAACACCAGCAGATATTGGTAATGCGGTCGTTTTTTTGGCCTCCGATAAAGCCTCTTATATTACTGGTGAAACCATTTGTATTGACGGCGGGCTGACGCTACCGGGTATGCCTGAAACGAAGGAAGAAAGCGAAAACGGCTGGGGTGCGTCCGCGCGAAAAATCATATGGCGGACGTGACAGTGTGCTGAACACCTGAAAAGAGGACAAATGTATGAAAATTCTCGTTATCGGCGGCGTGGCCGCCGGCACCAAGGCTGCCGCCAAACTCAAGCGCGAGCAGCCCGACGCCCAGGTGGTGCTCTACACCAAAGGGCAGGATATTTCCTACGCGGGCTGCGGCCTGCCCTACTATGTGGGCGGCAGCATCGAAACCCGGGAGGAACTCATCGTCAATACGCCCTGGAAATACGCGGGGCTGACCCGGGTGGAGGTCCACACCGGGCAGGAGGCCACGGCGCTGGATGCCGGGGCCAAGACCGTCACCCTGCGGGACACCGCCACCGGCACGGAACAGACCCAGAGCTATGACAAGCTGATTCTGGCCGTGGGCGCCGAGCCCTTTGTGCCCGATGTGCCAGGCACCGCGCTGCCGGGCGTTTTCCGTATGCGCACGCCGGACGATGCCATCGCCGTGCGGGACTGGGTGGATAAAAACGCCAGCCGCCGCGCCGTGGTGGTGGGCGGCGGTTTCATTGGCCTGGAAGTGGCCGAAAACCTGCTGGCCAAGGGCCTTTCGGTCACGGTGGTGGATATGGCCGCCCAGCTCATGCCCAACATCTTTGACCCCGAAATGGCCGCCTACGTCAAGCGGCAGCTGCAGGCCAAAGGCGTGCGGGTGCTCACCGGCACGGCGCTGCAGGGCATCACCGGCACCGACAAAGCCGAGGGCATTGCCACCGACGGCGGTACCATCCCGGCGGACCTGGTGGTGCTGGCCATCGGCATCCGCCCGGCTACCGCGTTTTTGCAGGGCAGCGGCCTCGAAATGTTCAAAGGCACCATCCTGGTGGATAACAAACAGGCCACCAACCTGCCCGACGTCTACGCCGTGGGCGACTGCGCCATGGTACATAACGCCCTTACCGGCAAACCCCAGTGGTCGGCCATGGGCTCCACCGCCAACATCACCGGCCGGTGCCTTGCCCGCAACCTGTCGGGGCACGAGGCCCTCTACGGCGGCTGCCTGGGCACCGGCGTGGTCAAGCTGCTGGATACCCTCAACGCCGGGCGCACCGGCCTGACCGAGGCCCAGGCGAAGGACGCCGGGTTTGACCCGGTGAGTGTGGTCTGCGTCACCGACGACAAGGCCCACTACTATCCCGGCGCCGACAGCTTTGTGACCAAGCTCATCGCCGACCGGGCCACCCATAAGCTGCTGGGCATCCAGGTGCTGGGCGCCGGTGCGGTGGACAAGATGGTGGACATCGCCGTCACCGGCATCGCCATGGGTGCCAAGGTGGAGGATTTCGACACCCTGGACTTCGCCTACGCGCCGCCCTTCTCCACGGCCATCCATCCCTTTGTGCAGGCCTGCTACATTCTGGAAAACAAGCTCTCCGGCGCGTTTGAAACCTTTACCCCGGCGGAATACGCCGCCGGTGCCGCTGCCGGTTACCAGGTCATCGACGTCCAGCCCGAGGCCAAGATCCCCGGCGCCAAGTGGGTGAACCTCGCCGCCGTCACCGGCCCCATCGAGGGGCTGGCCCAGGACGCCAGGCTGCTGCTGGTGTGCGCCAAGGGCAAGCGCGGCTACTTTTTGCAGAACCGCCTGAAAGCCTTCGGCTACACCAACACCAAGGTGCTGGAAGGCGGCGCCTTCTTCAACCAGGTCAAGGTGGCCTTTACCGGCGCCATCCCGCCGGAGGAGATCAAGCGGGTGAAGGGGCTGGGCTGCCTGCAGGACAAGCGCTACCCCGACCGCTTCAACGTCCGGGTCATCACCCGCAACGGCAAGATCACCGCCGAGGAACAGCGGGTCATTGCCGAGGCCGCCGAGCGGTACGGCTCCGGCGAGGTGACTATGACCACCCGCCTGACGCTGGAGATCCAGTGCGTGCCCTACGATAAACTGGACGACCTGCGTGCCTTCCTGGCCGGGGCCGGTCTGCAGACTGGCGGCACCGGCTCGCTGGTGCGGCCCATCGTCTCCTGCAAGGGTACCACCTGCCAGTACGGCCTGCTGGATTCCTTCGGCCTGAGCGAGAAACTCCACGAGCGGTTCTACCTGGGCTACCACAGCGTCACCCTGCCCCACAAGTTCAAGATCGCGGTGGGCGGCTGCCCCAACAACTGCGTCAAGCCCGATCTGAACGACTTGGGCATCGTGGGCCAGCGTGTGCCCATGATCGACCCCGCCAAGTGCCGCGGCTGCAAGGTCTGCCAGGTGGAGGCCAACTGCCCCATCCATGTGGCCAAGCTGGAAAACGGCACCCTGCACATCGACCCCGCCGCCTGCAACCACTGTGGCCGCTGCAAGGGCAAGTGCCCCTTCGGCGTCACCGAGGAGTTCATGGACGGCTACAGAATCTATCTGGGCGGCCGCTGGGGCAAGCGCATTGCCCACGGCCATCCCATGGACAAGGTCTTTACCTCGGAGGAGGAAGTGCTGGATATCGTCGAGCGCGCCATCCTCTTCTTCCGGGATGAGGGCATCACCGGAGAGCGCTTCGCCGATACCATCGACCGTCTGGGCTTCGATTACGTCCAGAACAAGCTGCTCACCGCCCCTGTGGACAAGGAGGCCGTGCTGCAGAAGAAGGTCAAGGGCGGTGCCACCTGCTGAGAGCACTGGCAGGATTAAAATTGATAAATAGGACCTATGGAGGGAAATACAACCAGCGGGCTTTACTTATTATGTCAAGCATAAATTAGAGGATAATCAAAAAGCAAATCAAATGAGTTGAAAGTACTTCGTGAATCCGTTCACGCGTGGCAAGAATACGATGGCACAAAATCAGCCCCTTAAGGGGCCACCATGAGTCAGCAATGCAATTAGCCGACCCATTCGTGGCACCTTGAGGGGCATTGTTTGCATTATGCCCTTCTATGGCTTACACAAGCCCCGGCTTAGCCGGGGGTGACTAGTGTTTGAAAAAATCAAGACGTTGCCGCCAGTTGTGCCAGAACCTCCTGCAACAGGCGGTTGCTGGCCGCTAACACCTGGCGGATGCCCTCGGGCGAAAGGCCGTCGTAGTGGATGCCGCCAACACCACGACGGGGTGCAGCCCGATACCCCGGACGGGGCACAGCCGTCGGGCCGACCCAGCCTGGGGGACCTGGTCAGCCGCCCGCCCCGGGGTGTGCCCTACTGCGATTGGATCGAGAGTATGGGCTGAGCAGGCCGTCCATTCTGCGGAGGATGCGCAGAAGAATGGCTGAAAAATCCGTCTTTTTTGTTCAAAACTGCCTTTGCAACCTGGGGCAAAATCCGATATACTGAAACTACCAACGTGTGGCCTTGCTGCGTAATTCCGGTTGCGTAGCAGGGCCACGCGCTATTTTTTTTGCAAGAAAGGCGGAACCGTTTTTTATGGAATCTTCAAACCAGTTTCTGGGCACCCAGCCCGTGGGCAAGCTGATGGGCCGGTATGCGGTGCCCTGCATCATCTCGCTGCTGGTGGGGGCGCTGTATAACATCGTGGACCAGATCTTCATTGCCAACGCCAGTTATCTGGGCTCCTACGGCAACGCGGCCAACACGGTGGTGTTCCCCCTCACGGTGGTGGCGCTGGCCATCGCGGTCATGGTGGGGGATGGCTGCTGTGCCTTTGTCAGCCTTTGCCTGGGCCAGGGCCGACAGGACACCGCCAAACACAGCGTGGGCAACGCCATTGAGATGAGCGTCGCCGCTGGTGTGGTGCTGACGGCCTTGTACCTGCTGTTTCAGACGCCCCTCATCGCCCTGTTCGGCGGCACCGTCAATGAGCAGACCTTTGCCTGCTCGCAGGAATATTTCTTTTATATCACCCTGGGCATTCCCTTTTATATGTTCGGGCAGGCCATGAACCCCGTCATCCGCGCCGATGGCAATCCCAGATTTGCCATGGGCGCCACCCTGGCAGGCGCCCTGGTGAACATCGTGCTGGACCCGGTATTCATCTTCGGCTGCCGCTGGGGCATGATGGGCGCCGCCGTGGCCACCGTGCTGGGGCAGGTGCTCACGGCCGCGCTGTCGGTGTGGTACATCCTGCACATGAAAACCATCCGCCCCGGGCGGCAGCATTTCCGGCCCGACCGCACGGTCTGCGCCAAGACGCTGGGGCTGGGCGTCACCAGCTTTTTGTCCCAGATCTCGCTGGTGGCAGCCATGGCGGCCATCAACAATATGCTGCGGCAGTACGGCGCGGCGGACCCCATCTTCGGCCAGGCGGAATATGCCCAGATTCCCATGGCGGTGGTGGGCATCGTCATGAAATTCTTCCAGATCATCATTTCGGTGGTGGTGGGCATGGCCGCCGGCTGCATCCCCATCGTGGGCTTCAATATGGGGGCGCGACACCTGGACCGGGTGCGGGCGCTCTTTACCCGGCTGCTGCTGGCTGAGGCGGCGGTGGGCGCCGTGGGCTTTGTGCTGGCGGAATTCTTCCCCCGGCAGCTCATTTCCATCTTCGGCGCCGCCAACTAGAGCAGCTACTACACCGACTTTGCCCTCCGGGCCTTCCGGGTCTATCTCTGCCTCATCATTCTGGCCTGTGTCAACAAGGCCTGCTTCATCTTTTTGCAGGCCATGGGCAAGGCGGCGGAATCCACGGCTCTTTCCATGGTGCGGGAAGTGGTGTTCGGTGTGGGCTTTGCGCTGCTGCTGCCCCGTTTCTTCGGGCTGGACGGCGTGCTCTACTCCATGCCGGTGTCGGATCTGCTGACTTTTCTCATCGCGCTGGTGCTGATCCGGCAGACGTATAAGGAATTGGGCAAAAAGGAGAAATCTGTATGAAACATCGCATTCTGACCATCAGCCGGGAATTCGGCAGCGGCGGGCGGACCATCGGCAAGACAGTGGCCGGGCAGCTGGGCATTCCCTGCTACGACCGGGAACTCATCGAGAAAATCGCCCTGCAAAGCGGGTTTGCCCCGTCCTATGTGCAGGCCGCCGAGGAATCCGCCCCGGCGGGGCTGCTGGGGGCCTTCTCCTCCAACCGGGCCTTCGGCCCCACCAACGAGGACCGGCTCTGGCAGGCGCAGCGGCAGGTGATTCTGGACCTGGCGGCGCAGGGGCCTGCGTCATTGTGGGGCGCGGCGCTGACTACATCCTGCGGGACAAGGCGGATTGCCTGACCGTCTTCACCCATGCCGACAGGGCGTTTCGCGCCCGGCGCATCGTGGAGGTATACGGCGAGCGGGACCAGGCCCCCGAGGCCCGCATCCGGGAAAAGGACAAACGCCGGGCGGCCTGGCACCGCTTTTACACCGACGAAAAATGGGGCAATGTGAAGAACTACCAGATCTGCCTGGACAGCGGCATTCTGGGCATCGACCGCTGCGCGGAACTGCTGCGGATGCTGTACTGAGCAGCCGGCAGAGAAAACCACGCCCCCGAAACCGGATAAATCCGGCCCCTTTTTGCAAGGGCTGTTCTCTTGACAAAGGGCAGCCTGCGGGTCTACAATCAAAGCAGACAATTTGATAAGACCCAAAACAGACGAGTAGTGTGTATCACGTAAATCCAGTTGATGCCGCTGCCCGTCTTTTGCTTTTTTGGGGAAAAGGGGGAAGTGAAACGATGATCCGACAACTGTCCCGCAGTATCCGGGAATATAAGATGGCTTCGCTGGCCACGCCGCTGCTGGTCAGCGGTGAGGTGGTCATGGAGTGCCTGATACCGTTTCTCATCGCCGAACTGGTGAATGAGGTCAAAAGCGGCTGCGATATGAACCGTATGCTGCGCTACGGGTTGCTGCTGGTGCTCATGGCGGCGCTGTCGCTGGCCTTCGGGGCGCTGGCGGGGTGTACCTGCGCCAGGGCCTCCTGCGGGCTGGCCCGCAACCTGCGCAAAGACCTGTTCTACAGCATCCAGGACTATTCCTTTGAAAATATCGACCACTTTACCACCTCCTCGCTGGTGACCCGCATGACCACCGATGTGACCAACGTGCAGAACGCCTACATGATGATCATCCGCACGGCCATCCGGGCGCCTCTGATGCTGGTGTTTGCCTTTGCCATGGCCTTCCGCATGGGCGGGCGAATGGCCTGGATTTTTCTGTTCGTGGTGCCGTTTCTCGGCGCGGGGCTGGCCTTGGTCACCGCCCGGACTATGCCCCTGTTCAAAAAGGTGTTCCGCAAATACGACCGGCTGAACCGCTCCGTGCAGGAAAATATCCAGGCCATGCGGGTGGTCAAATCCTTTGTGCGGGAATCCCACGAGGAAGAAAAGTTTGCGGAGGCAGCGGGGGATGTCTGTACCGACTTCACCCGGGCCGAGCGGATCCTGGCACTGAACAGCCCCATGATGCAGTTCTGTATGTATGCGGTCATGGTGTTTGTGCTCTCCTTCGGCTCCTATACCGTCATCACCACCCGGGGGCTGGCCCTGGACGTGGGGCAGATGTCGGCCCTGCTCACCTACAGCTTTATGATGCTCAACAGCCTGATGATGGTGTCCATGGTCTTTGTGATGATCACCATGGCCGGGGAGTCCGGCAACCGCATCGCCGAGGTCCTCTCGGAGCGCAGCACCCTCACCGACCCGGCCGACCCGGTGGAAACGGTGGCCGACGGGGCGGTGGATTTTGACGGAGTCAGCTTCAAGTATGCGGCCTCGGCCCGGCGGATGGTCTTGCAGGACATCGACCTGCACATCCGCTCGGGGGAGACCATCGGCATCATCGGCGGCACCGGCTCCTCCAAATCCTCCTTCATCCAGCTCATCTGCCGCCTGTACGATGTGACCGAAGGCAGCGTCCGGGTGGGCGGCGTGGATGTGCGCCGCTACCGGCTGGAAGCGCTGCGCAATCAGGTGGCGGTGGTTTTGCAAAAGAACGTGCTCTTTTCCGGCACCATCAAGGAGAATCTGCGCTGGGGCAATCCCGATGCCACCGACGAGGAACTGGTGGAAGCCTGCCGCCTGGCCTGCGCCGATGAATTCATCCGCACCTTCCCCAAAGGGTACGATACCTACATCGAGCAGGGCGGCACCAATGTGTCCGGCGGGCAGAAGCAGCGGCTCTGCATCGCCCGGGCGCTGCTCAAGCACCCCAAGGTGCTGATTTTGGACGATTCCACCAGCGCGGTGGATACCAAGACCGATGCGGCCATCCGCAAGGCGCTGCGCACCTGCCTGCCCGATACCACCAAGATCATCATTGCCCAGCGCACCGCCTCGGTGGAGGACGCCGACCGCATTCTGGTGCTGGACGGCGGGCGCATCCACGGCATGGGCACCCATGCCCAGCTGCTGCACACCGACGCCATTTACCGGGAAATCTACACATCCCAGAACAAGGAGGGCACCCAGATTGAAGAATAGTTCTACCGGGGCCTGCTGCGTGCGGCTCCTGAAAACCTTGTTGGGATTTTATCCCGTACTGCTGCCGGTGACCATCGGCTGCATCGTCTTCAACGCCGTTGTGGGCTCGCTGCCCTCGGTCTTTATGCAAAAGGTCATTGCCCTGGTGGAGCAAAGCTGGCAGGACGGCGCCTGGAACGCCGTGGGCGGGCAGATTTTACGCCTCGTGGGGCTGCTGGCGGTGTTCTATCTCTTGTCGCTGGCGGCGGGGCTGGCCTTCAACCAGCTCATGGCCATCATCACCCAGGGGGCGCTGAAAAAACTTCGGGTCAAGATGTTCGGCGGCATGCAGCGGCTGCCCATCCGCTATTTCGACACCCACAACCATGGCGACGTCATGAGCTATTACACCAACGACATCGACACCCTGCGGCAGATGATCTCCCAGAGTTTTCCCCAGCTGCTGGTGTCGGCGGTGACGGTGCTGACCGTCTTCTGCATTATGGTGTACTACTGCCTGTGGCTGACGCTGGTGGTGCTGGCGGGCGTGGCGCTGATGACGCTACTCATCAAAAAGATCGGCGGCGGCTCGGCCCGGTATTTCTTCCGCCAGCAGACCGCCCTGGGCAGGGCTGAGGGCTTCATCGAGGAGATGATGAACGGTCAGAAGGTCATCAAGGTGTTCTGCCACGAAGAGGAGAGCAAGGCTGCCTTTGACGCCCTCAACGACGCCCTGTTCGAGGAATCGGAAAAAGCCAACCGCTACGCCAACACCCTGGGCCCCATCCTCAACAATATCGGCAACGTGCTGTATGTGTTGGTGGTCGTAACGGGCGGTGCGCTGCTGCTGGCAGGCGCCCCCAACCTGAGCGTATCGGGGCTGGCTCTGAGCATCAGCATCGTGGTGCCGTTCCTGAACATGACAAAACAGTTCGCGGGCAACATCAACCAGGTGTCTCATCAGGTCAATGCGGTGGTCATGGGCCTGGCGGGCGCCCAGCGCATCTTTGACCTCATGGACGAAGCCCCGGAGGAGGACGAGGGCTATGTGACGCTGGTCAATGTGCGGCAAAACGCCGACGGCACCCTGGCCGAAACCGCCGAACGCACCGACCTGTGGGCCTGGAAACACCCCCATCAGGCACAGGGCACCGTGACCTATACCCGGCTGCAGGGGGATATGCGGCTGGAAGGGGTGGACTTTGCCTACACGCCGGATAAACCCGTGCTGCACAACATCACGCTGTATGCCAAGCCGGGGCAGAAGGTGGCCTTTGTGGGGGCCACCGGTGCGGGCAAAACCACCATCACCAACCTGCTCAACCGCTTTTATGATATTGCCGACGGCAAGATCCGGTACGACGGCATCAACATCCGCAAAATCAAAAAGGGGGACCTGCGCCGCAGCCTGGGCATTGTGCTGCAGGATACCAACCTCTTCACCGGCACCGTCATGGACAACATCCGCTACGGGCGGCTGGATGCCACCGACGAGGACTGCATCGCCGCGGCAAAGCTGGCCGGGGCCGATGATTTCATTACCCGGCTGCCCCGGGGGTACGACACGTTCCTCACCGAGAACGGCGCCAAACTGAGCCAGGGCCAGCGGCAATTGCTTTCCATTGCCCGGGTGGCGGTGGCCGACCCACCAGTGATGATCCTGGACGAGGCTACCTCCTCCATCGACACCCGCACCGAAAAACTGGTGCAGGACGGCAAGGACGCCCTGATGGCCGGGCGCACCACCTTTGTCATCGCCCACCGGCTGTCCACCGTGCAGAACGCCGATGTCATCCTGGTGCTGGACCATGGCCGCATCATCGAGCGGGGCAGCCACCAGGAACTGATCGCTGCCAAAGGGCAGTATTACCAGCTGTACACCGGCGCCTTTGAGCTGGAATAAAAGACTATCCCGAAAGGAGAACCATATGGAAACATTACAGGCAATCTTTTCCCGCAGGAGCGTGCGGCGGTATTCCGACCGGCCTGTTTCCCCGGAAACGTTGCGCGCCATACTGTGTGCGGGCATGGCGGGCCCCAGCTGCGTCAACGCACGGGACTGGTGCTTTGTGGTCGTACAGAACAAACAGACCCTGGCCGCGATGGCCGACGCCAACGGCGACCCGGCCCGGCCGCTGCGGAGCGCG
>OLOC01001049.1_pt1 | contig 17700 bp, 19 predicted proteins | sample 1643111 | NCBI WGS metagenome assembly OLOC01 (sample SAMEA3136633, study PRJEB25190) | human gut metagenome
GCCGACTGGCCGTTCCTGGCCGACGAGAAGACCGGCGAGACCACCGAGCTGGGTGCCGTGCTGCAGGACGATGCCAAGCTAGTGGACGCGATGGAGAAGGTGCGTGAGGTTGTTTCCGGCACGCTTTCCATGCGTAAGGCCAAGCAGATTCGCGTGCGCCAGCCGCTCGCCAAGCTGACCGTGGTGGTCGAGAACCCGGATGCGGTCGCCGCCTACAGCGACGTGTTGAAGGGCGAGCTCAACGTGAAGGATATCGAGTTCTGCACGCTGGAGGACGCCGGCTCCCATGGTCTGAAGATCGTGAACGAGCTGCGCGTGAACGCGCGTGTGGCCGGCAAGCGCCTGCGTAAGGACGTGCAGTTCGCCATCAAGGCGTCCAAGAGCGGTGCCTGGCATGTGGACGCCGCCGGCGTGCCTGTGTGTGAGACTCCGAACGGCGAGATTGCGCTTGAGGAAGGCGAATACGAGCTGATCAACCGTGTGGAGGAGGAGAACGCGCAGGAGGCTGCGAACTCCGTGTCCGCCGCGCTGCCGACCGGTGGCTTCGTGATCCTCGACACCGAACTGAACGACGACCTGCTGGCCGAAGGCTACGCCCGCGACGTGATCCGCGCCGTGCAGGAGGCCCGTAAGGCCGCTGGCCTGGAAATTTCCGACCGCATCACGCTGAAGGTGACCGTGCCCGCGGACGATGTGGCCAAGGTCGAACAGTTCAAGGACCTCGTGGCGCATGACACCTCGTCCGACAGTGTAAGCGTCGAAGCCGGCGCCGAGCTGGGCGTGGAGGTTGCTAAGGTCTGAGGTGGTTGGCTGGGTGGCTGACTGACGATAGTATGTGGGGGTGTGTTTCTCCTGTCGAGTTTGGCAGGAGAAACACACCCCCTACTACTATTTGTGTTGGGGCGTACTACGTATGCACAGGTATTTGGCGACGATAATCTTCGAATCAATCATACGGTAATCTTCGAATCAATCATTTCGTTTTTATCTTTTGCTGGAATGCGGTAGAGTAAAGACTATTCAGGGGGGTATCTGTAAAGGAGCAGGTTATGGTTCTATTAGCTCGTAAAGATGAGGAAGGCAATACTCAGGCTTTGTATGACCATCTTCATGGTGCAGGAAGATTGGCTAGTGGTTTCGAGGATGAATTCGCTGATATTTCACGTACGGCAGCCGTCTTGCATGATGTCGGGAAGGTTGCTCAGCAGTTCCAAACATATCTGTTATCGGATGATGGGCATAGGGGAGATGTGCAGCATGCCCGTCAAGGGGCGTTTGTCGTCAATGATTTTTTCGAGTCGAAAGGGGAAATTGAAGAGATAGCAAAGGAAATTCTTGAGCTTGCCATTTCTAAACATCACGGAGGTCTTCCTGATTGCATTGACGAGTCCGGGAATAGAGCTTTTCTTCTTGGGTTCACGGAGTCGGACAAAAGCAACGAGAAGTATGCGTATCAAGAAATCAAGCGGGGGCTTAACGGTTTGGCGCTCGATCTGCAATCGAATTTCCGAGGTTCAGCGGAAGATATCGCTTGTTTCCTGAAGAAAATTAAATCGCTGAGGCTGTCGAAAGATAGCATATACTTCTATCTAGGTTTGCTCGTTAAACTGATTTATTCGCGACTGGTGGATGCGGATAGGACGGATGCTGCTTGTTTCGAGACCCGAAAACAGTATCGGCCTAATGCGGTTGATTGGCAGAATCTGATTAGTCGACTCGATAAAAGCATGAGATCTTTTGATTCGAGTTCGGAAATAAACAGGATAAGACATCAGATTAATGAACAGTGTTGTTTGGCGGGGGCGCGGGAAACCGGGATTTATCGTTTGTCGATTCCGACTGGCGGCGGTAAAACGTTGGCGTCGCTAAATTTTGCGTTGCATCATGCGCTGAAGACAGGAAAGCGCCGGATCATTTACGTGATTCCATATTTGTCTATCACAACTCAGACGGCAAAGACTTTCCGAGATGTACTTGGTCTGAACTCTGATAGCGATGTTCTATTGGAGCATTACTCCACTGCAGGTATGCAACGTTCCGCTGATGTAGCGGATAATGCGTCGAGTGAGTTTGAGGATGCCGGGGAGCATCAGCGCAAGTTGGCGGCAGAGCGTTGGGACAATCCGATAATTGTTACCACTATGGTGGAATTCCTTGAGACTGTCATGTCTGCTCGCGGAACCAAACTCCGGAAATTCCATAATATGGCCGACAGTGTCATCATTTTTGATGAAATACAGTCGTTGCCGATGAACACAATCAATCTGTTCAATGAGATCGTCAGCTTCCTATCGAAGATTACCAATTCAACGATTCTTTTGTGCTCTGCGACGCAGCCGTTACTTGAAAAAACCAAACGAGAGAATCTGCTTCTTTCGGAAAAGCCTGATCTTATTGCTGAAACGGAAAGCTATGAAGACAAGCTTCGACGTACAAGAATTGTTGCTTCAGCTGAAAATAAAAGCTGCGATGAACTAGGGCAGATTATTTATCAGCAGGCGCGGAAGAACGGCAATTGCTTAGCAATCGTCAACCTGAAAAAGGAAGCGCGTGAGATTTTCCAATGCTTGGAACGACTTGATGTGAATCATGAGTTTGAGCTGATTCATCTCAGTACTGCCATGTGTGGAAGGCATAGAACGGATTGTCTGAACAGAATCGGTGCGCTGCTTGATCCAGGCAATCCGAAACCTGTGATTTGTGTGAGCACACAGCTTATTGAGGCAGGTGTTGACATTTCGTTTGCTTGCGTGGTCAGGGCGATGGCTGGTCTGGACAGTATTATGCAGGCCGCTGGGCGTTGCAATAGGAATGGTGAATCGGTAGAACCAAAGAATGTGTATGTCTATCCATTGAAAGATGAAGACAGCATGGAAAGGTATCTGCCGGATATCGCAATGGGTAAGCAGCTCACTTTACAGATTATGGAGAACTACCCAGGAAAGGATTTGCTGTCTTCGAATATTCTGGAACAGTACTATGACATGCTTCTCCGTAAGAAGGACGGTAATGGTAAAGGAGGCTATACGGATTGCCCAATTCGGGGAAGGGCGGAGGGAGCGACGACTGCTTATGATCTGTTATCCTTCAACGAATGTGATCGATCTCAATTCACGAATACTACGGGAGGAAAGTACGGTTTGTGCTTTGCTCAGGCTTTTCAGACGGTTAGCGATAACTTCCATGTAATTCCGGATGTCACGCACAATGTTGTGGTCCCGTATGGTCAGGCGACTGAGTTACTTGATATGCTCCACAGGGGAGAATTGTCCGAGAAAATCTCAGTGCTAAGGCGGTTGCAGGAATATACGGTTTCTCTGTTCGATGATGACTATCGTGATTTGGCTAGGAAGCATGCAATTTCGTTAGCAAATGAGGATTTTGGAGTTTTCTTGCTGAATGAGGAATACTACAACGACAAGTACGGCGTAGTACGGGAGGCGGAGATGCCTCTCCTGCTGATGTAGGAAGGATGAGTGCTCTCTCGCAAGCTCCAAGGAGTATGCGAGAGAGCTGTAGTTGGGAAGGCAACACATATGCCAAATATATTTTCAATCCACATCGCTCTTGGCGCGATGGTAGTGGGAGTCCCACAGGCACAAGGATAGTCGATAAAGCGTATGCCGCGAAACGCCTATTAGATTCTATATATGGCATAAGAAATTTTTTGTGGTACGCTATTAACCAATAGCTTTGGAAGACCGTTTACAAAGGAGTTATATGGAACGGCATCGGAATTCAATCGAATATGAAGTTTGGGGTAGATACGCATTGTTCTCGGAAGTCGCCACGCGTGTTGGTGGAGAGAAGTACTCGTATCAGGTGCCAACGTATCAAGCATTGAAGGGGATTACGGAGAGCATCTATTGGAAGCCCACGTTTAAGTGGGTCATTGATGCTGTGCGAGTCATGAATAAGATTCAGACGGAGAGCAGAGGTGTTCGCACTATTGTGTACCAGCCCAAGAAAAAAAATGTTAAAAATGATCTTTCATACTACACATATTTAAAGGATGTGAGGTATCAAGTTCTTGCGCATTTTGAATGGAACGACCTGAGGGAGGAACTTGCTGATGATCGTGATGAAAACAAACATCACAACATTGCGATGAGGTCCGTGCGTCAAGGAGGCCGTCGCGATATTTTTCTGGGTGCTAGGGAATGCCAAGCTTATGTCGAACCGTGTGAATTCGGAGGGGGAGAAGGGTTCTACGACTCTTATGGAGAATGGAACATGGGATATATGTTTCATGGATTCTCGTATCCGGATGAGAATCCTGACCATAATCTGATTTCGCGCTTCTGGATGCCGATTATGAAGGATGGCGTTATCAGATTCGAATCACCGGATTCGCCGCTTCTCGATCGGCACATCGTTAGGCATGGTTTGAACGTTAAAGAATTCAACTTAGGCAAGAACGTTACATCAGTAGAGGAGGAGTGAACGATGAGTTTGTTTGGTAATTTGCTTACTACCTACGAAATGATACAGGGGGCGTCTGGTCAGACTCCTCATAGTGCAGAGAAAGATGGTGACGCTGACGCTGCGAAGAGGGCGCTGATTCCGTACGGGCATACGACTCTTCCGGTTTCGCTGACAGTGCTTGTGGACGCGAATGGTTGTATCAGAGGTGTTGCCAAGAGAAAGAGCACCATCATCATTCCTTGTACAGAGGAATCGATGGGAAGGACCATTAAGCCAGTACCGCATCCGCTGTTTGATCAGTTACAGTACGTCGATAGTGGGCGCAGTCCTGAGAAGACGAGCATGTACTTGCAGCAGCTTGCAAAATGGAAAGGTGATGACGCCAAGCTTGAAGCTGTTTTCAAGTGTGTGTCGGAGCATAGCATCAGCGAGGCTGCTGCGCATTATGGCGTGGAGCTAACGGATAAGGACGATAAAGCCGGTGTTTGTTTCGAGGTTCAAATCGGACTCGAAGATTCTGATTTATCGAATGACGTTGATATTCGGAATCGTTGGATTGCGTATCTGCAGCGTTCTCAACACAGGCTGGGGAAGGATGTTTTTGGCGAGGATCTTTATACGCCAACCACTAATTTCCCTAAAAAGGTAGTTAGCTCCGATGCCAATGCCAAGCTATTGTCTGCTAATGATTCTACGAATTTTACTTTTCGTGGACGTTTTTCCAGTAAGGAACAAGCTTTGCTGGTTGATAGTGCGTCCTCTCAGAAAATCAACTCCACTTTGCGGTGGTTGGTGAATAATCATGGAACATTGACAGGCAATCAGGCTATCGTTGTCTGGGCAATAAAAAGACCTGAGGAAAAGCCCGTATTGAATCCGCAGTCAGGATCTTTTGATTTTGATGATTCCTTCTCGTCAATAGCTGACGAATCCAAAGCGCTTCATGACGACATCAGCGATGCGCTAAATGCGACAAATGTTCAGTATGCAAAAATTTTCTCAAGGGTTCTGAGAGGATATGAGGGTGCGGAGGATCTGAAGAAGCACAATGATCCGATGGTTGTCGTCATCTTGGATGCTGCTACAACGGGGCGTTTAGGCGTAACGTTCTACTGCGAGCTTCAGAAGGACGAATACATTAAGCGCATACTGCAATGGCATGTCGATGCAGCTTGGCCTCTTACATCTTTCAAAAAAAGCATCGTGGAGGGAGCTGAGCGGGTTAATGTCGTTCAGTATGAAGGGGCCCCATCGTTCACTGACATTATCAACTGTGCTTGTGACACGTCTGATAGGAGCAGCAAGAGCTATAAACGCTTCGCGAAAGATGTGAAGGAACGGCTTATTGAATGTATGTTTGGCGGAGCGCAATTTCCCATGTCGATTTTGAATGCCGCATGCCATAAGGTCACCAGGCCTATGGGATACGACAATATCAGGGTCTGGCGTCGTGATTTTGAAATCGCTTGCAGCCTATGGAAAAAACACTATATCGATGAAACAAGAAAACAGCATAGACGGGAGGATGTAATAACCATGTATCTTGAACCGAATCGAGATGATCGTGATTACCTGTATGGAAGGTTGTTGGCGCTTGCCGACAATTTCGAGGAAAGCGTCTTGCGTAAGCAGGGAGTCAAGGACCGTCCAACCAATGCAATCAAATTGATGAGCAATTTCACGGCGAAGCCCTATACGACGTGGGGCACATTGTGGAAGCAGCTTACGCCATACCTTAAATCGGCAAACGGTGGTTCCTGGTTCCGTAATGAGGTCGATGATGTTATGGCTTTGTTTAAGGAAGGTGATTTTGAAGATAATAAGGCGCTTTCGCCAATGTTTCTTCTGGGATATTCATGTCAGCGGAGAGCATCTAGGCGTAAAGCGCAAGAGATTTCTCAAAAGAATAATAGCAACAACTGACTTTTGTAATTATCAGAGTCGATTCATCGCCTATAAGTAAGGAGTATGTGATTATGGCAGCTTTGGAAAATAAGATTGATTTTGCGATTGCCTTTGAGGTGAATAACGCAAATCCCAATGGTGATCCGTTGAATGGTAATCGCCCGAGAACGACGTCAGAAGGGCTGGGTGAGGTTTCCGACGTCGCCTTGAAGAGGAAGATCCGCAACCGTCTGCAGGATGCAGGAGAATCAGTCTTTGTACAGTCTGATGATCGTTCCGATGATGGTGCCAAATCGCTGTCGGACAGGTTCAATACATATCTGAAGACCTTGCCGAAGGATGAGCAGAAGCAGAAGAATGTAGTCTTCGGTAAGGTGTGCGAGCGTTGGCTTGATGTGCGGTCCTTTGGTCAGGTTTTCGCCTTTAAGAAGGCCAAGGATACCGATGAGGTTTCGATTGGCGTACGCGGACCGGTCTCGATTCAGCCGGCATTCTCCATTAATCCCATTGCAATTGACGATGTGCAAATCACTAAATCGGTCAACAGCGAGACTACGGATTCCGGTAAAAAATCATCCGACACCATGGGCATGAAGTATCGCGTCTCTGGACGCGCCGTATATGTAACTTATGGAAGCATTAGCCCCCAGCTGGCGGAAAGAACAGGTTTCAGCGCAGAAGATGCAGAGAAAATCAAGGAAGCTCTGGTCACGCTTTTCGAGAATGATGAGAGTTCGGCACGTCCGTCGGGATCGATGGAAGTGCTGGATGTCGTCTGGTTTGCACATAACTGCAAGGGGGGGCAGTATTCTTCGGCCAAAGTTCATCGTTCCGTTTCCGTTGACGCGGATGGAACCGTGAATGTAGATGACGCTTCCATTCCAGGCCTTCGCTACGAAGTAATCGAAGGCCGCTGATTACAACGTCCAAGCCTAGATGAGAGGTGCTTATATGAAAGGGCCAGATGGTTATTCAGAAGAAGATTGGCTGGCCCTTTCGGGTATTCAGCATTTCTCATTCTGCAAGCGTCAATGGGCGCTTATTCATATCGAGCAGCTGTGGTCAGAAAATTATCTGACCACAGCGGGGCATCTGGAACATGAACGCGCCCACGATTATGCGGCTTCTGAATCTCGCGGCGATATGCTGATCATGCGGGATTTGAGAGTTTATTCGCGAGCGCTCGGCATAACTGGAGCCTGTGATGTTGTGGAATTCCATAAGTCTAATGATGGTGTTCCGCTTCACGGAAGAGATGAATTGTGGTTGCCATATCCGATTGAATACAAACACGGCAAATCCAAAACGATTGATGCTGATCGTTTACAGCTATGCGCGGAAGCGATGTGCTTGGAAGAAATGCTCGCGTGTGATATTCCTGAAGGTGCTTTGTTCTATCAGCAGACAAAACGTCGTGAGCGGGTAAAATTTGACGAAGATCTTCGCAACATGGTCGAAGCTGACTTCTTGCAAATGCATGATCTTTTCTCCCGTGGATGGACTCCCAAAGTGAAACAGACCAGATCGTGTTCGGCATGTTCTCTACGGGATTTGTGCCTGCCTGAATTACGGAAGATGAAATCGGCAAAAGCATATATCGAAGAACGGCTCAAGGAAAGCGGGGAGTGATGAAGCAGCTGTTAAACACGTTGTTTGTGATGACAGAAGATGCCTATCTTGCCTTGGAGAACGATAATGTTGTGATTTATCAGAATGACCAAACCTTGGCGAAAGTGCCATTACGGTCAATTGAAGGAATCATGTGTTTCTCGTATAAGGGTGCTTCGCCTGCTCTTATGGGGCGCTGCGGCAAACTGGGCGTTTCTATGGCATTCTATTCACCGAGAGGTCATTATTACTGTTCCGTGTTAGGGGAGGAGAATCGTAATGTGCTACTTCGCCGTGAACAATTTCGAGTCGCGGATGACGAACAAAAATCTTTGCGTTATGCGAAATCTTTCATTGTTGGCAAGCTTTACAATGCGAAATGGGTGCTCGAACGCACGAAACGTGATCATGCTTTGCGGGTGAACATCGACCGACTTGCCGAGCAGAGCGGCAAATTGTCGGCGGCATTGTCAAAAGCTCGAAAAAGCTTGACGATTGATGAGTTGAGGGGTGTCGAAGGGCTTGCTGCCAAAGATTATTTCTACGCTTTTGACGATTTGGTTCTGAAGAATAAAGATGATTTCTTTTTCACCAGTAGGTCGAGGAGACCTCCGCTGGACAGGCTGAATGCATTATTGTCTTTTTGCTACTCCATATTGACGAATGATTGCATTGCGGCTTTGCAAGGTGTGGGGTTGGATCCGTATGTTGGTTTTATGCATACGGATCGGCCGGGGAGAGCCTCTCTGGCATTGGATCTGGTTGAAGAGTTTCGCCCGGTGTTGGCTGACCGCTTCGTTCTGACATTGGTTAATACAGGCGCTGTTAAGCCGGGGGATTTTGAAATACGGGAGAATGGCGGGGTGCTGCTGTCTGATTTCGGGCGGAAGAAAGTGCTTACGGCGTGGCAGAAAAAGAAGAGTGATCAGATTCTTCATCCGTTCCTGCAAGAAAAAATTTCGTGGGGATTGGTTCCGTATGTGCAAGCGCTGCTGCTAGCTCGATCGTTGCGGGGTGATCTTGATGATTACCCGCCATTTATGTGGAAGTAAAAGGTGCGTAGCTGTGTGTGGCGGTATGCGATGATTCGTGGTGATGTGTTATTGGAGGTGAAAAACCATGATGGTTGTGGTTGCGTACGATGTGAGTACGGAAACCCCTGAGGGGAAGCGTCGTCTTCGTTTGGTGGCGAAGACATGCATGAAATACGGACAGCGTGTACAGAACAGTGTTTTCGAATGCTCGGTGAGTCCTTCCGATTATCTGGTGTTGGTACACGATTTGTTGAAGATTGCCAATATTGATGAGGACAGTCTGCGCTTTTATAAACTTGGCTCTCGATATGCGGATAGGATTGAGCGTTATGGGCGTGAACGGAGTTTGCCGGTTAATGATGTGATGATGATATAGCACAGGGTAAAATGGCATGGTGTCATAACGATATGGTGTGGGGTATGCCGGGTTGAGTGTTTGAGTGTGACGTGTGACGTCCGGCATCTGGAGCGTGTTCTCTAGCCGGCGGTATTGTGGTTTCGGCAAGGTGGCCGGTCTTGAAATGGTGTTTGTGCGAAGTGGAAGCGCTCATGATGAGGGGTGCCTTTCGCACCTGAAAAACTGTCGAAATCCGAATTGTGATTTTCGTGGGCGTTTGAAAACTAAATAGTGGACATTAAAATGAGACAGAAAGACAGCTGCTCGTTTTAGGCATGTTGTTCGTCGTACCGGTGGTGTTGTTTGATATGCTTAAAGCCAAGCAGCTGGCTTGCGTCTCAGAAAGTGGACAAAAATGTCCAGCTGCACGGTCGCTCTCCTTACGGAGAGCGTGGATTGAAATATTTCCCGCATCTCCAACACCGCCGCCCTGTTGGTCGCTCTCCTTACGGAGAGCGTGGATTGAAATGCTCATAATGTGACCTCCTGCGGTGTGGTCTGGTGTCGCTCTCCTTACGGAGAGCGTGGATTGAAATCTGCTCAAGGTCGAGGCGGCCGGCGTGCTCGTGGGTCGCTCTCCTTACGGAGAGCGTGGATTGAAATGTTGCATCGTTCCGACACGAACACCCGTTACAGGTCGCTCTCCTTACGGAGAGCGTGGATTGAAATCAGCGCCGACACGAACAACACTAACGAGTGGGTGGCGTCGCTCTCCTTACGGAGAGCGTGGATTGAAATAAACTCACCGGCGGTGCCCTCGACTTCTGGGACGAAGTCGCTCTCCTTACGGAGAGCGTGGATTGAAATATTTCTAAACGTTCAATGCCAACAAAACACAATGTCGCTCTCCTTACGGAGAGCGTGGATTGAAATAGGGGCGAACGATGGCAGTGGGACGCATACGCGCATGTCGCTCTCCTTACGGAGAGCGTGGATTGAAATGATTGTTGAGAATCTGCATCATGTCGCTTTGGTTAGTCGCTCTCCTTACGGAGAGCGTGGATTGAAATATCTGGGTGGCCGAGGGCATGCGCCGCTGGTATTGTCGCTCTCCTTACGGAGAGCGTGGATTGAAATCAGTATCTCCCGTTCGAGTTTCCTACGGTTCCCGCGTCGCTCTCCTTACGGAGAGCGTGGATTGAAATACTTTGTCGATGTTGAACGCGGCGGCCAATGCTTGTCGCTCTCCTTACGGAGAGCGTGGATTGAAATTTGGACTGACGACGAACTGCGTCAGGCGTTCGTGGTCGCTCTCCTTACGGAGAGCGTGGATTGAAATTAGGTTTCCTGAGACGCCTATTACGGCCATGATTTGTCGCTCTCCTTACGGAGAGCGTGGATTGAAATATCTCGCAAAGGTCGCCCGTGTCGTAAATATGTGTCGCTCTCCTTACGGAGAGCGTGGATTGAAATCGTTATGGATTACGATCGTGAGCGGTTCGTATGCGTCGCTCTCCTTACGGAGAGCGTGGATTGAAATGGCGTAGATAGATGAACTCGTAGCCGTGCTTGATGTCGCTCTCCTTACGGAGAGCGTGGATTGAAATAACGGTGTACACACCGTCCGGCCGTGGGAGTCCGGGTCGCTCTCCTTACGGAGAGCGTGGATTGAAATTAAGCCGATCATAATAATATTTCGCCATCAATACGTCGCTCTCCTTACGGAGAGCGTGGATTGAAATACACAGAACATTTGGCAACGTCCGGATGTGCCGCGTCGCTCTCCTTACGGAGAGCGTGGATTGAAATTACGCGCGGCGCGACGTGCAAGTGATACCCCAGGTCGCTCTCCTTACGGAGAGCGTGGATTGAAATAGTGACGGCGGTAGGTCTAAACTGAAACGCGGGTCGCTCTCCTTACGGAGAGCGTGGATTGAAATATCAATGGGCGGCGTCTGCCGGTGAAATTCGCGCGTCGCTCTCCTTACGGAGAGCGTGGATTGAAATATGATTCTTTGCGAATGCCCGTGATCAGAGATAGGGTCGCTCTCCTTACGGAGAGCGTGGATTGAAATAATAAGATTATCAATATACGTCAACGCTTCAGACGGTCGCTCTCCTTACGGAGAGCGTGGATTGAAATAGGTCGTCCATGTCCGCGCCGGCCTTGCGCATCGGTCGCTCTCCTTACGGAGAGCGTGGATTGAAATGACACCGAAACAACGAATATTGGCGAAGATGCCGTCGCTCTCCTTACGGAGAGCGTGGATTGAAATCCCGGCACGGACACGCGCGTATACGAGCAATACCGTCGCTCTCCTTACGGAGAGCGTGGATTGAAATTGTCGGATTATGGGCACGCTTCCATCTGCGCCAAGTCGCTCTCCTTACGGAGAGCGTGGATTGAAATCCGGAAAACATGAGGGCAATGCAGGAAATGCCCACGTCGCTCTCCTTACGGAGAGCGTGGATTGAAATATTCCTCACCCCGGCCGAGCGTGACCATCCTGAGGTCGCTCTCCTTACGGAGAGCGTGGATTGAAATAAACCGTGTTGAGGGAAATCGGCAAGCGTCCCGCGTCGCTCTCCTTACGGAGAGCGTGGATTGAAATCTTGTATATCACGGGAACGTATACGCCTTCATCCGTCGCTCTCCTTACGGAGAGCGTGGATTGAAATCGTGAGGATTCCGGCGCGCGTCTGCGGCAGCAGAGTCGCTCTCCTTACGGAGAGCGTGGATTGAAATTACGACACTCTGGAAATCTCTCAGACGCTCTTGGTCGCTCTCCTTACGGAGAGCGTGGATTGAAATATCCAACGCTCCGCCGCCGACACCATGCACATCAGTCGCTCTCCTTACGGAGAGCGTGGATTGAAATTCCGGCTACGTGGATCCGGCATGGGCGCCCGGCGTCGCTCTCCTTACGGAGAGCGTGGATTGAAATTTACCTGCGGCTCCGGTCAACGCCACGGCAGAGGGGTCGCTCTCCTTACGGAGAGCGTGGATTGAAATACTTCATCGATGAACCATGCCACTAGTGTGAGGAGGTCGCTCTCCTTACGGAGAGCGTGGATTGAAATCTTGCGGACAAAATCATCACCACCAAGACGCAAAGTCGCTCTCCTTACGGAGAGCGTGGATTGAAATGGGCACTCAATCTAATGAGTCCACTGCGAACAGCAGTCGCTCTCCTTACGGAGAGCGTGGATTGAAATTCGAAAATCTGTGCCATCTTCGCATTCGTCGGAAGTCGCTCTCCTTACGGAGAGCGTGGATTGAAATACGAACTGTACGATGGCAAAATACGGACTGCCGGTCGCTCTCCTTACGGAGAGCGTGGATTGAAATCTTTGATGGTGGCTGGCGTGGTGGTTCCAGAGGCGGTCGCTCTCCTTACGGAGAGCGTGGATTGAAATCATGTTGCGGGCGTGGCCTTCTGGATGTTCAGGCGTCGCTCTCCTTACGGAGAGCGTGGATTGAAATATCGAACCCCCGACCGTGGAATGGCCGTCATGAGTCGCTCTCCTTACGGAGAGCGTGGATTGAAATATCGACACGGCCAAGTCCAGCGTCGGCGTGAATGTCGCTCTCCTTACGGAGAGCGTGGATTGAAATTCCATGGCCAGTCCGGCGTCGAGGATGCGCTGCGTCGCTCTCCTTACGGAGAGCGTGGATTGAAATGCCGAGCATGGCGACATGATTCGCCCGCAATACGCGTCGCTCTCCTTACGGAGAGCGTGGATTGAAATTGCTTATTGCGTCATGTGCGGCTGCATTTCCCGAAACGTCGCTCTCCTTACGGAGAGCGTGGATTGAAATAGCGCCGACCTGACCAAGGCGCAGCTGAACCCGGTCGCTCTCCTTACGGAGAGCGTGGATTGAAATGTGCTTCCCGGCCACACTCCCCCGGAACCCGAAGTCGCTCTCCTTACGGAGAGCGTGGATTGAAATCGCTTCGGACTGTTCCATCGTCAATGGACGCCAGGTCGCTCTCCTTACGGAGAGCGTGGATTGAAATATCGTGAGTTTCCCGCGACTCCACGCTCTCAATGGTCGCTCTCCTTACGGAGAGCGTGGATTGAAATTCCAAGCCTGCCGCATATCCGAATGACGGTGGCCGTCGCTCTCCTTACGGAGAACGTGGATTGAAATTCCGACCTGGCCGCGGACGATCAGGGAGGATACGGTCGCTCTCCTTACGGAGAGCGTGGATTGAAATTTGCGCCATAGCTGACGAAAAGCTGCTTCCACGCGTCGCTCTCCTTACGGAGAGCGTGGATTGAAATGGTTTGACCGGCTACGCGATTCGCGTCACGGGCAGTCGCTCTCCTTACGGAGAGCGTGGATTGAAATCTGCCGCAGCGTGACGAGCTGGTCACGCAGGATATGTCGCTCTCCTTACGGAGAGCGTGGATTGAAATTAAGGACGAATCATGAGTATCACCATAGAGAATCGTCGCTCTCCTTACGGAGAGCGTGGATTGAAATCACAAGTCTCGCCTATAACTTAGGACACTAGAGGTCGCTCTCCTTACGGAGAGCGTGGATTGAAATATTTTGTGGCCTCCAGATATGGGTTTTCGCTTGTGTCGCTCTCCTTACGGAGAGCGTGGATTGAAATCTTTTCGAGGGCGTCAAGTCGTGCGGAAACGTGTCGCTCTCCTTACGGAGAGCGTGGATTGAAATTCACAGCTCAAGGCGCATACCCGGTCGGCTCGAGTCGCTCTCCTTACGGAGAGCGTGGATTGAAATATCGTAATTATCGGAATTGCGCGGGGTTTCCATGTCGCTCTCCTTACGGAGAGCGTGGATTGAAATTAGGTGTAACAGTGTATGCAGTGGTTTTTGGAGTGTCGCTCTTCTTACGGAGAGCGTGGATTGAAATGAGTTTGGGAAGCTCGTATCTGACGGCCTCGCTATGTCGCTCTCCTTACGGAGAGCGTGGATTGAAATATCGCCATGCAATCATCCGACTACCTCGCGGTCGGGTCGCTTTCCTTACGGAGAGCGTGGATTGAAATATCGACCATAATCAGTCTCCTTACCAGTAGAGGGGTCGCTCTCCTTACGGAGAGCATGGATTGAAATCGACCGGAGCGGGTGCGCGGCGGCGCTCTGGTGTGTTTCTGCAAGTTGGCATCCACAGTATAGGCACTATTTTTCAGCAGCATAGGCAGCTGGTCTCCAACAGAAACTGCGACGTCGGAATCCGCCACCCTTTTCTTCCTAGCTATCTGGTCATGAGGGCGTGCTCGCTACGGTAGGAGCCTCCCTCGAATCTGACGAGCCTTCCGTGGTGCACGGTGCGGTCGATCAACGCGGCGGCCATGTTCTTGTCGCCGAGCACGCGCCCCCAGCCGGAGAACTCGATGTTCATGATATGGGCCATGCTCCGGGTCTCGTAGGAATCCGATATGACCTGGAACAGGAACCTGGAGCCCTCCTTGTCGATCGGCATGTAGCCGAACTCGTCGATGATCAGGAGCCTCGCCCTGGCGATCTGCCGGAGCTCCGTGTCGAGCCGGTCTTCCCGTTTCGCGCGGCGCAGCATCATAAGCAGCCCGGTCGCGGTGAAGAACCTGACAGGTATCGCGCGCATGTACGCGAGCCTGCCCAACGCGACCGCGAGATGCGTCTTGCCGGTGCCGACGGGCTCGTAGAGCACGAGTGGATTGGCAACAGCGTGTTGGACGGTTTCTTAGAGGACGAGTCCCTGTTCGGTGAATTCCTTCGGGCTCCGGTATGCGAGGGTGGAGTGGAGCCGCTGGTTGTCGGACCACCACACGTAGTCGTTGAGGTCATGCCTCAGCTGCTCGATCGTGGTGTAGTGGTTCCGGTACACGAGCTCCTTCTTCAGCGGCCTGTTCGTCGATTCGACCACGGCGTTGTCGTAGGGGTTGCCCTTGTGTGACAGCGATTTTTTGATGTCGAACACGTCGAGCACCGCGGCGGGCGTCACCTCGCCCCTCGCGTTCCTGCGTCCCGCGCCGGTGGCGTTGTCCATGACGATCACTGGCGGGACTCCGCCGATGTGCTCGAACACCTCGACCAGCCCGTGGCACAGGCATTCCGCGTTCTCCCCGGGCAGGCTCGTCACGTACCGCATGTTCGAATGGGGGAACGTGACGACCAGGCAGTGGTCGTCCACGAGCTCGCCGGCGATGCGGGCCTTCGCCACGCCGAAATCGATCTGCGCGACGCCGGGCGCCCAGACGAGCTCGCCGTATCCGTCGGAACCTCTCCGGTTCGCCTCGCGCCAGCGTCTCACGTACCCCGGCGTCGTCGTGTACTCGCCGTCGTACTCGGTCTCCGCGCGGAGCCTGTCGTGCACGCGTTTGGCGGTGTGGCGCTGCTTGCGTGGCGGCCTGCGGTCGGCCTCGAGCCATCCGTCGACCAACGCCGCGTACGGGTCGATCTTGGAGCCCTGGCGCCTGTCCATGGGCGGTTTCGGCGTCATGTCGTCCATATCGGCGTATTTCGCGACAGTGGCGCGGTCCACGTCCGGCCTCCTTGCGATCTCCGACCTGGACACTCCCTGACGGTCCAGTCTCCTGATATCTTGCGGTTTGGCATCGGTATCGCCATCGTCCTTTCCTTCCCGAGCGCCGCCGGCTGCAGCCGGCGGATTTGTTTTTGGGCTGCGTCTCGGGAATATACAGGCACGGCGGGCTGGTGCCTGTTTTCGTCTGGGCGGTCATATGGTGCAGTTTCCGCTGGAAACCAGCAGCCTATGCTGCGGAAAAATAGTGCAGAAATTGCTTAAGAAAAATTGAAGCAAAACAGGTTAAGCAGTTGTCTCATCCCATACGGGATGCGTGGATTGAAATGATGCTGCCGTAGGGCAACCAGAAAAAGGGGAAGTCGCATCCCATACGGGATGCGTGGATTGAAATACGATAAGCGTGTACGACCGGACCTTCACTACCGGTCGTATCCCATATGGGATACGTGTATTGAGATGGTCCGCTTTTGAACTGCCGTTTTTTGATTTATCGCTCACTTCACATGACATATGTCGGTTTGGTCAGTTAATTTGTGAATATTCGACCATACGACTAGAGTGGCCTGTGGCTTTCCGTTCGGCTTCTTTGCTGGCTGGAAGTTTTGCACAGACTTGATTTGTATCTGCCGTGTGCCTGCGTTGTATTTACATCGCGCCAGCATGTGTGCGGAAGCAGATCGCAAGCGAATGGTTCTCAGTACCATCCATGTGAGTCAAGCACACATCTTTTGAGAAGCAGTCGCGATGCCGGGAGTCGGGTTCGTCGTAATTCAAACGTCGCGTCCGTTCCCGGTTTTTTATCTGGCATACGGTGTCACTGCGGGAAGTGAGAATGAGTTCCGCGCCCGCTACGATGAACAGTGCAAACGATTATTACTTGTGTGTGTGGGTCGGCGTTCTAATCTGCGGATGGCGGAATCAATTTACCCGATTGGTGCTCATCTTCGCGTTCTCGCAGGTAATCGCGAAATTGTTCGTATTCCTCGTCGCACCAAGGATTTTCATCATGAACTTGTCCAAACAAGGTGATCATATCCTTCGGAGGAGTGAGGTTGAACTCGATGATGGCGTCAACGCCATTTTCGACTGGCACTCCCGGTCCATCATGGTCAAGGATGTCTTGATCGAGATTGGCGTCGTAGTTGTATCCATGATCTCTTAGAAATGAAATCATCATTTCCGCAAGACGTACATAACGGTCATATTCCGGCCTGTCGAACGCTGCCATTTCAGTCAGCTCCTCGTGCGATTGATAAATCGCCTTTGTACATGGATACTGCTCCGACCAAAAGTGAAACCTGTACGTATCGCAATGCCATCCACTATATTCAATCCGGCTGTGCAAGACGTCGATTTCTTGATTTCATACAACCTGCATCGCCATATCAAAATATACAAAATTGTCCACTTGCCGGTTGTTGATGGACCTTATTCGAATTCTGGTTCAAAACCGTCATCAATCGGCTCATAATCTTCGCCGAATACGTCTGCATCGGTTAGCAGTGTGCTGTCATCGTTGCGTAGGCGTTCCACGGCTTTGCGGTATAGCGCGAAATTTTCTTCAGCCTGAGTGAGCCGGCGATAGTCGGCGGGCGTGATTATGACCGCGCTGGGCTGATTGTTTTTGAGTACGACGACTGGATGGTTGTCGCCCACCTGACTTAATGCTTTGCTTGCTCCGCCGTGGTTAAGGCTGGTGACGGAGACCATGCTGTCAAGGATCGATGCGGCTGACATGTTTCTCCTCTGCGAGATTTGAAAACGCATAAAAAAGTATACGAATAAGTATACGAATATCCATTTATTGCCAATCTATCAGTCGCATCGCATGTGCGTTAGCTACACTTATCCGCATAAGTGTAGCTAACGTTAAAATAAGCTACATTTA
>OLOC01001069.1_pt1 | contig 17412 bp, 16 predicted proteins | sample 1643111 | NCBI WGS metagenome assembly OLOC01 (sample SAMEA3136633, study PRJEB25190) | human gut metagenome
CAAGATTCGGCTTCAGTTTTTGTGCGATATGCTAATATCTTATCAAAACGCCGGTGAAACTCACTTTCGAGGTTAGAGGGAGAGGAACGAAGTCCGCGCCGCCCGCGTCTTTCCTCTCCCCCTGTCCGGTTGTGTATAACTTCCTGCGGCAGTTACACACAGCCGGGCTGCACCCCCTCACCATTCTCGCGGCGGCGAGCAAAGAGAGAAATTAACGAGAGATAGAAAAAGCAAAGTCTTGATTTTTTACATCTTTTTCTGTGTTATTCCGTCTTATTCAGTTCATTATCCCGTTTTTTAAGTACATATAGCTCGTACTTCGGCCTGACGTTCTTCTTTCAGCATGGTATACACTTCCAATCGTTTTTGCAGAAGCATATCTCTCCATGTTTAAAATTCCGTCCGACAGTATTTACTGTATGCTTCCTGTATCTGTGGAAGATAGCTTAACATTCTTCCCTGCAAACATTCTGTTTGTATGCCCGCTGAAATCAGTTTGAGGAATACCCTAATCTTTTCTTCATACTCACAGCCATATTCATACTCATGCCATTCCTGTCGGAATCTGTTGAAAACAACTTTTTCTCGCTTGTACTGCTCAACTTCCTCTGCGTTATTGAATGTGTAATCATCAACAGTATCATGACATTGACAAACAGCCTCATAGATAGCGGTTAAAGTGAATTCTTTCATCTTCTTACTTTCCGCCTTTGAGCGCTGTTTGTCACTATTTTTTCTTAAAACTTTTTCTGGGCGCTTTTCTACTCTTGATTCACATAAGTAAAAAGGAGGTACGCGATATGTTTTCCCGTCTGTCCCGCCGCCGCGGGCTTTAGCTCGAAGCGCTCGGCAGTATCCTGATCTGCATGGTCATGCTAGCCGACCGATTCCTGTTCACCTTGCAAGACGGCTTCATTCTCGCTATGGCGATCCTCTCGGCGGTGTTCCTGACCATCGCTATCCGCGTGGTCAAACACGCAGACGAGAACGCCGAAAAACACGACTGACACCTGGCTTCCGATACCCGAAGCATACAGGTTCAGAACCGCGCCGTGATGCAGGGACGAGCAGCACGGCACGGCCGGAACGGTGCCGCAGTTTATAGCGATGCTATAACGAAAGTGAATTGGGGCGATGCCGGAACGAATACACACCCCTTTCTGAAAAGAACCCGATACCATGCACGGTATCGGGTTCTTTTTTCGGCTGCCGGGGGGAAGGTTTCACAAAGAAAAGCCGTATGTGTTATGAACCACATCCATATCACTCCCTACTAAGTTTTCTCAAACACGGAATAACCAGTGCCATGGAGATCACGAACGCGATCCAGTCGGCGAACGGCGTTGCCCATGCGATGCCGGAAACGCCCATGGACCGGTTCAGCAGCAGCATAAACACAATATCCAGACTGCCTTTGCGGAGCAGCGACAGAAACAGCGGCTGTATTTTCTTGCCGACCGCCTGAAAGACCGTGATGCACATGAAATTGACGGCGGTGGTCGGACAGGCCAGACAGATGATTTTCAAAAAGTGCTGTCCTTAGCGAACCGTTTCTGCATCGGAAATGAAACTTCCGGCGATGGGTGCGGCGAAAAAGTACAGCAGTACCGTGCCGCAGGAGGCCACGAGCAGGCTGTACGCAAACGCCGCTTTGATGGCGTCTTTCATGCGCTTCATGTTGCCGGAGCTGTAATTGTAACCGATCAGCGGGAGCGTTCCCTGCGTCATGCCTTGCGCAATGGCATAGGCCAGCAGGTCTATTTTCTTGGCAATACCCATGCCGGCAATGGCGGTATTGGAGTATCGCGCGACCATGTGATTGAGTGCCGTGTTGGAGATAGTGGACATCATCGTCATCACAAAACCGGACAGACCGATGGTGATGACCTCTAACGGGATATTGCAACGGACGGAATACGCTTTTGGAGCAAGCGTAATGACCGATTTTTTGCGTATCCGCAGCAGAAAGGTGACAAAATACAGCATGGCAATTACATTGGACAGCATGGTTGCAACGGCCGCACCGGCGATGTTCAGCCGGAACGCAAAGATAAACAGCGGGTCGAGGGCGATATTCAGCACACCGCCCAGTGCTACACCGAAGCCGGCCTGTCTGGAATACCCCTCGGAGCGAATTAAGTGCGCAAACTCTGCGTTCATCACCGTGGGGACAGCTCCGACTCCGATCGTCCAGAAAACATACTGCCGGAGATAGTCCCATGTTTCCGCCTTTGCGCCGAGAACGGGGAACAGCACCGGCTCCGACAGCAGAATGGCGACGCCGTAGAGAAACGCGACTGCAACTCCCGTCCAGATGCAGAACGCGGCGGTGTGGCGCGCTTTTTCGCGCTCGTCCGAACCAAGACAGCGGGAAATCAGGCTGGAGCCGCCCAGTCCGAACAGGTTGGCAAACGCCGTCAGGAACATGAAGCACGGCATAGCGAGCGTTGTCGCCGCGACTTGCAGTGGATCGTTGAGCTGTCCGATAAAGAACGTATCCGCCATGTTGTAAACGACCGTGATAAGCTGGCTGATGACCGTAGGAACGGCCAGCGTCAGGACCGCTTTCCGGACCGGAACATCGGAAAACAGCGCAGACCTTTCAGCGGGCATCGGTTTCGCCTTCTCCCCGGTGCAGTCCATCGATCATGCAGCGGACCGCGATCTGATAGCTTTCATCCACGGAAACGGGGTAGTGCGTAAAATATCCGGCCTGCTCTTCGGAAACAAAGCCGTGCATCAGTCCGCGCAGGACACGCTGCCAGTGCATTTTCTGCGTTTCGGACAGCCGGTAATCTGACAGAACCCGCATGAACGGTTCGGCGGTCATCGCGGCGGCTTCCTTCAAAACCGTGTCATCGCTAGAGGGCATCTGCATAATGAGCCGGTAAAGTTCCGGGTGTTCCGCCGCAAACAGCCGGAAGCTTTCGGCCAGTGCGGCTACGGCAGTATCGCCGTGCTTTTCACCGACCGCATTCAGCAGACAGTCCCGCTGCGCCCGCAGTGCCGTCAAGCCGATCTCGGTGAAAAGCGCGTCCATGCTTTCAATATGCGCATACAGCGATGCTGTCTTGATATTCAGCTTTTCCGCCAGTCGGCGCATGGAAAACGCCGGAAAACCGTCCTGTTCGATCAATTCTTTTGCCGCGTCAACAATAATTTCCTTGTTCAGTCCCTTATGAAACATACGGTCGCCCCTAATCCTAATGGTGTTAGGTTTATTATAACCTAACACCATTAGGCAGTCAAGAGGGCAGGCAGCACATATCCCGTTTCCCTCTTGCGCAACCCCGCAGGATTTTCTATAATAAGAAGGTACTTTATAAATCTTCCTGCAAATGCAGGCCAGTTCTCGGGGGTGCCAGATGATGACGAAAAGCGGAGCCAGCAACCGCGATGTAAAGAAGATCAACCGAATCCGAACCATGCGCAGTATTTTTGACTGCGACCGCATTTCCCAGCCGGAACTGGCCGCCAAAGTCGGCAACAGTTGGCCGACCGTGCTTCAGAACGTCAAAGAGCTGATGGAAATGGGGCTGGTGCAGGAGGTCGGTACCTTTGAATCGACCGGCGGCCGCAAGGCGAAAGCCTTTGCGCCGGTGCGGAACGCCCGTTATGCGGTCGGTCTGGAGATCACACAGAACCATATCGGCGCAGTGCTTGCCGATTTGTCCGGCGAGCTGGTGCGGTTCGAGCGGAAAAAGCGTCCCTTTGAGCGGTCGGACACCTATGCCGCCATGCTGGCGGAGTTGGTGCAAAGCCTGCTTGCAAAAGAGGATTGTCCGCCGGAAAAAGTCCTCGGCGTTGGCATTTCCCTGCCGGGTATTCTGGACAGGGACGAACAAACGCTGGTTTATTCTCATGCACTCGGACTGCGGAACGTGCCGGTCGAGGAATTCAGCCGGCATATCCCGTTCCCCTGCCGGTTCATCAACGATGCAAATGCGGCAGGACTGGCCGAGTTTCGCGGTCAGCAATCCCCGCGAAGCGTGGTGTATCTGTCGTTGAGCAACAGTGTCGGCGGCTCGATTTTCACCGGTGGTTCGCTGTATGGCGGAGAGCATCTGCGCGCCGGTGAATTTGGTCATATGACGCTCGTACCGGACGGCCGTCCCTGTTACTGCGGAAAGCGGGGCTGTCTGGACGCATATTGTTCCGCAAAGGTGCTTTCCGACCGGACAGACGGCAATCTGGCATTGTTTTTCGACGGTCTGCGCGCCGGAAATCCCGATTTGCAGGCCGCATGGAACGAATATCTCTCGTATCTCGCGGTCGCGGTGAACAATCTGCGCATGATTTTCGACTGTGATGTGATCGTCGGCGGCTATGTTGGCGGTTTTCTGTCCGAGTTCGGCGCACCGCTGCGGGAGCTGCTGGCGCAGCACAACACGTTTGAGCCGGACAGCGGCTATCTGAAATGCAGCCGCTACAAACTGGAATCCTCCGCGCTCGGCGCGGCACTTGTGCATATCGAGGCGTTTATTCAATCGCTGTAAACACGATTTTGATCGGGAACAGGCTGCTGTTCCCGATTTTTTTGCACAATTTTGCGTTTGTGATATTGTGCAGTCCTCCGAATCTCCGGTCAAGGGATTGACATTCTTTTTCGCCTGTGCTAATTTATAGTCACATTCATAAATAGTTTATAAAAGTAAATACACATAACATCTGCGGAGGGATTTTTATGACAGGCAAAATGAAAGTCGCCGTTATGAACGGCATCGGCAAAATGGGCTACACGACACGCGATATTCCCACCCCGAAAGACGATGAAGTGCTGGTAAAGCTCGAATATGTCGGCATCTGCGGCAGTGATATGCACTATTATGAAACCGGTGCGATCGGTCATTATGTGGTCAAGCCGCCGTTCGTTCTGGGCCATGAGCCGGGCGGTACGGTCGTAGAGGTCGGCAGCAAGGTCAAGCACCTCAAAGTCGGCGACCGCGTGGCACTGGAACCGGGCAAGACCTGCGGCCACTGCAAATTCTGCCGCGAAGGCCAGTACAACCTGTGTCCGGACGTTGTATTCTTCGCTACCCCGCCGGTAGACGGCGTTTTTCAGGAGTATGTGGCACATGAGGCCGCGCTCTGCTTCAAGCTGCCGGAAAACGTCAGCACACTGGAGGGCGCGCTCATCGAGCCGCTGGCGGTCGGTTTCCATGCGGCCAATCAGGGCGGCGCACACGCCGGTCAGACCGCCGTTGTCATGGGCGCGGGCTGCATCGGTCTGATGACCATGATGGCACTCAAGGCCGAGGGCGTTTCCCATGTCTATGTGGTGGACATCATGCAGGCGCGGCTTGATAAGGCTCTTGAACTGGGCGCGGACGGCGTTATCAATGGCAAGGAACAGGACGCTGTGCAGGCAGTTCTCGACTTGACCGATGGTTTCGGCTGTGATTTAGTCATCGAAACCGCAGGCACCGAGTTCACCACTCGTCAGGCGATCGAGATGGTACACAAGGGCGCGACCATTGTGCTGGTCGGATACTCCAAGTCCGGTGAAATGACGCTCCCTGTCAGCCTTGCACTGGATAAGGAGCTGACGTTCAAGACCGTGTTCCGCTATCGCCATATTTATCCGATGGCGATCGATGCCGTCGCTTCCGGCAAAATCAACCTCAAGGGCGTTGTGACCAATATTTTCGATTTTGACGATATTCAGAACGCGATGGACAAGAGCATTGCGGACAAGGCGAATATCGTGAAAGCCGTTGTAAAAATCGCGGACGAAACAAAGATTTAAGAGAAAAAAGGTAAAAGGGTAAAACAGAAAGGAGCTGCGCCGTATGAGCAGTCACTCAGCCAAGGCAGCACAGCAAGATACCAATATCAAAGTTCCACTGATCAGCAAAATCGCCTATGGCATGGGCGATGTGGGCTGTAATTTCAGCTGGATGTTTGTCGGCAATTTCCTGATGATCTTCTATACCGATGTCTGCGGTATCAGCATGGCGGCCGTGTCCCTGCTGATGCTGGTTTCCCGCTTCTGGGATGCGATAAACGATCCGGTCATCGGTTCGCTGAGCGACCACACCCGCACTCGCTGGGGACGTTACCGCCCATGGCTGCTGCTCGGCGCACCGTTTACCGCTGTTGTACTGGTGCTGACCTTTTGGGCGCACCCCACTTGGTCGAACGGCGCGAAAAGCCTGTATATGTATGTCACTTACTGCGTACTGGTGCTGGGTTATACCTGCGTCAACATTCCCTATGGTACGCTGTGCGGCACACTGACGCAGAACATCGAGGAACGGGCGAAGATCAACACTTCCCGTTCGGTCTGCGCGATGATCGCCATCAATATTATCAATATCATCACGCTCCCGCTGATTTCTCGCTTTGGCGGTGACAATGCCGCGCGCGGCTATCTGCTGGTAACGGTCCTGTACGGCGGTATCTTCACGCTCTGTCACTGGTTCTGTTTTGCCAAGACGAAAGAGGTCGTGCAGCCGCCCAAGCGCGAAAGCGTGTCCCTGAAAACGCAGTTCCGCGCGGCGGCGCAGAATCGGCCGTATCTGATTGCATTGACCGGTCAGTTCCTGTTCGGCGTGACGCTGTACGGACGCAACGCCGATTTGCTCTATTATTTCAAGTATGTCGAGGGCAACGAAAATCTGTTCACGGTGTACTCCATGATTTTAATTATTCCGTCTATTCTGGGTGCGGCCGCGTTTCCGTTCGTGTTTGAAAAACTCGGCAACAAGGGACATACCGCCGCGCTGTTCTCGGCCGGAACCGGCGTTACCCTTATCGCGCTGTACTTTTTCAGCGCTGTGACTGCTCCCGTGCCGTTCTATGCGTTTGCGGCTCTTTCCCAGTTCTTTTTCTGCGGATTCAATACCGCTATCTATGCCATCGTGCCGGATTGTGTAGAATACGGCGAATGGAAAACCGGTGTCCGCAATGACGGTTTTCAGTATGCGTTCGTGTCCCTCGGCAATAAACTCGGTATGGCTATCGGCACTTCCGCGCTGGCCGGTGTGTTAGGTGCCTTGCAGTTCGCGCCCAATCAGGCGCAGAATCCTGCCGTGCAGACCGCCATGCACTGGGCGTTTTCGCTGATTCCCGGTGTGCTGTGGCTCGTGACGGCGGCCGTCCTGTTCTTCTATCGTATCAGCAAGCGTTCGTATAACCGGATCATGGCCGAACTGAACGCGAAAAAAACAGTTTGAGGTGAAAATACATGATTGATGTTGTAGCACTCGGCGAATGTCTGATCGACTTCACGCCGAATGGAGAAAATACACAGGGAATCGCGCTGTTTGCCCGCAATCCCGGCGGCGCACCGGCGAATGTTCTGGCGATGAACGCCTGTCTGGGCGGAAAAACTGCCTTTATCGGCAAGGTCGGAAAAGACGGGTTCGGCGATTTTCTGCGGCAGACGCTCATCGACAGCGGTATCGACGTTTCCGGTCTGGCGGTCGATGAAAAAGTGCCGACGACGCTGGCGTTCGTCCAGTTGGACGCAAACGGCGACCGCTCTTTTACCTTTTACCGCAGCCCCGGCGCAGATGTCATGCTGACCGAAGCCGAGGTGAATACCGCGCTCATTGACGACTGCACTGTTTTCCATTTCGGTTCGGTATCCATGACCGCCGAGCCTTGCCGCACCGCAACCCTTGCTGCGGCGCGTTATGCGCGTCAGCGAGGCAAACTGGTCAGCTTTGATCCGAATTACCGTCCATTACTGTGGGAATCGACAGCGGAAGCCGTTCGGCAGATGCAGGCGGGTGTCGAACTGGCCGACCTGCTCAAAGTTTCCGAAGAAGAAATGCAGCTCATCACCGGCGAAACCGATCTGGAACGCGGCTCGAAAGCCCTGCTCGATATGGGGCCGGCGTTGGTGCTGATATCGCTGGGCGAAAAGGGCGCGTATTACCGTAACGCCGTGTGCGCCGGTGCGCTGCCGACCTTTGCCGTGCAGACCGTGGACACGACCGGCGCGGGCGATGCGTTCATGGGCGCGATACACTATCTGCTCAAAGGCACGACCGCCGAGGAACTGCGGAATATCCCTGATTCGGCGTTGCGGGAGATCGTCCGTTTCGGCAACGCGGCGGGCAGTCTGACCACGACAAAGGGCGGCGCGATTCCCGCCATGCCGACCATGACCGAAATTCAGAACTGCCTTGCTTCCGTACCGCTTCTGTAACACGAAAGGATTTTCCGAATATGACGCAAGTAAAAATTCGATTGCAGCAGGTCGATCAGGTCAAGGATTTTGTCAATCTGCTGTCCCGATACCCGTATGAGATCGATCTGGTTTCCGGCCGCTATACGATCGACGCGAAATCGCTGCTCGGTATTTACAGCCTTGATCTGTCGAATCCGCTGACGCTTGTTATCTATTCCGAGGACTGCGGCGAGCTGCTCGAACAGCTTCACGCCATTCTGCCCGTCTGCGAAGTTCAAACCCATTGATATTTTCTATTTCATCTCTTCCTTGTTTGCACCGCCCCGTTGCAGGAAACTGCGGCGGGGCGGTGGTGGTTTGGGACGATTCAAAACTCAAGGTTTCGCCACCGGTTGCAGAACTCTGCGTCACAAGTTATAATATGGGTATCAAAACCTATATTCAAAACTTACGGTGTCAAAACCGGGAAAACGGGGTGCAAGACATAAGTTTCGCTGCATACGGGAGAAAAAAGGCGGTCAGCCTAAAAAATACCGAGCGGCACAGCTGCCTTTTGAGCAAGCTGTGCCGCTGTTTTGATATTTAGGAACATTTCCAAAGAACAGTGGACGGATACTTTTACAACCCCGTCTGCTCCTTGACGTACGCACGGGCCATTTTTGCGTAATCCAGCGGATTGGCCTTGGCGGGAGCCTGCTCCGCCTCCGCGATGAGACAGCCCTTTGGTCAGCACCTCCCATTCATCATCGTTCAGCACCTTTTTGTTCTTGAGCGGTGTGTTCCTTTGATGCTGAATGGAACACGACTGGTCGGACGTATTGATAATAGTCGCGCCGCTGGCATGAGGCGTACATCAAGGAACTGTGCGAGTTCGTGCGCTGTATTCAGGAGAACCGCAAGTCTGAAGTTACAGTATATGACGGCACGGCCTGTTCCCGCATCGCCTACCACTGCAAGGAGTCCTTTGAGAAAGATCAACTACTGCAATATGAGGACTGAAAAGAGAACCGCCGCTGTATCATGTGTTCGTTCCGAACACACAAACAAAATCCCCTCGGAGTGCAATGCTCCAAGGGGATTCTCTGTACCCGAATATTTTTAATGTGAATCAAGAGTAGAAAAGCGCCCAGAAAAAGTTTTAAGAAAAAATAGTGACAAACAGCGCTCAAAGGCGGAAAGTAAGAAGATGAAAGAATTCACTTTAACCGCTATCTATGAGGCTGTTTGTCAATGTCATGATAGCAGCTTTGAAGAAAAATTGCAATGCTTGAGTAACAACAACTGTCCAAAATTTTCAGATAAGGAGCTTATTACAATTTATTTCTGGGGAAAAGCACAGCAGTTGCCGACACGAAAAGCGATTTATCGCCTCGTCAAACAGACGATGCTGGACACATTTCCGGATTTACCGAGTTATCAGGCGTTCTGCCGCCGATTAAACTGGCTCGCACCGGCATTTCAGGCATTGACTGAAATCTGGCAAGAACATCTTGTTGCTAAAACCGGTGATAGCCATGCCTATGTTGTGGACTCCTGCCCGATCATCTTAGCGAGAGGCCGCAGAAGCGGACACGGAAAGGTTGCTCGTGAGTTATGTTCTGCACCGCCTATTGCGTGGGACACGACTTGCCGATCATAACCGATCGAACACGCTTTTCGCGCATATTGCGCAGCCAGCTTGCGAATAAAGTCAAGCCGAAAAAAATACGGATCGGCGACAAGACCCACAATGGGTACATCGGAATTAAACTATCGAACCAATAAGGAGAAACAAATTATGGGTAAGCATAAAAATAACTACAAAAGCAAAAATGGCCGCTACTATGTTCTCAAGGGCAGCAATGCCGTTATGATCGCCTACAACTGGGATCAGGCAAACGAATGTTTCCGGAAGTACATCTGCTCTCCTAAACGTCAAATCTCACACTGCTCTTACTTAGACGCACAGCACGATGCGCTGAACCACCTCAGAGAGATTGCACCCGGTCTTCCTATTCCACTCGAACTGCCGCTTGGCCGTATTATCACGGTCCGGTCGCTCATGCAGCAGTACTTAGGCAATACGGAGGTCTGATTCTATGGCAGCACAAGTAAAATGTATCACCTTATCCGCCCGTGATCTGGCTGAACTGCTCGGCATAAGCCGTAGCGCCGCCTATGCGCTCTTTCACCGCGAGGATTTCCCAACACTCAAAATAGGCCGCCGCCTGCTTGTAACACACGATGCACTGATGCAATGGCTCAAAGAGGACGCCGCCAAGCAAAGCGCCTGAATATGCAGCAGAGGGCAAGGTCTAAAACTTTGCCCTCATCTTATCTCACGCACAGCATTTATCCCCAGCTTGTGCAAAACTTGCATTTTATATATAAAAAAACCGTTGCAGCATCAAAAACTGCAACGGTTTTTCCTAAGATTTATAGTCGTTGATAACGGAAAGCATTTATTATTTTCCAATCATCCGCAATCAAACATTAGAACGGCTGAGAGTACGCCCAAGTACCGATACCGAGCGGAGAGAACGAGAGGTAAACAACTGCAATGAACAACAGGATACCCACAGCTGCGATGCCGCGATACTTCCACGGGGTCAGGTCGACCGCACCGACATCCTGCTGCACCCATGCCTCGAGCTCGGGATGCTTTTTCTTGTTGTTGCTGTTGAGCAGGGCCATAATGATCATTTCAAGCGGCCACAGCACCAATACAGCATACAGGTAATGAATGGTGCCGTTACCGCCGCCGAACAGAGAGTAGGACGGGGAGATCAGCAGAAAGCTGCCGTAGAATACAATGTGGAAGATCAGAATAAACTTCGCGGTGAACTTTGGCAGGAACTTGAAGAAGAAACCGCCGAATACGGCCGACAGAACCGGCAGCGCCACCAGCATAACGAGAGAATCAAGGAAAGTACGCATACCGCCCGGGAAGAAGTATACCATCGGACCAATAATGGTCGTCAGCACTGCAAACATAATACCGACCTTCTTGCCAATCTTGACCATCTGCAGCTCATTTGCTTCCGGCTTGATGAACTCCTTGTAGATATCAAGGGTGAACATGGTGTTGATGGAGTTGAGGAACGAATTGAACGAGGACAGAATCGCGCCGAACATGACAGCCGCGAAAAAGCCCATCAGCGGGGCAGGAACGACCTGCATGATCATGGTCGGGTACGCATCGTCCATCATGGTGATTTCCGTGCCGTTCAGCTGGAACAGCGCGTAAGCAATAACGCCCGGCAGAGCCAAATACATAAAGCCGATAATCTTCAGCGTTGCGCACAGCAGAGCACCCTTCTGTGCTTCCTTCAGGTTCTTTGCGGCGAGTACGCGCTGTACATACGCCTGATTGGTGCACCACGACTGCAGGCCCAGAATGACCATGCCCGTAAATACGGTCGGCCACGGAACAGCCGGTGCAGAAGATTCCGCCGGAGCGATGGAATTTAGCATATCCGAATGGTTCTCGATCAGGTAGCGCATGCCCTCGATGATACCACCGCCGTTTGCAGTATGACCCAGCACATTCAGTGCGAGGAACGGAACCGCCAGACCGCCGATCAGCAGGCCGACACCGTTTACTGTATCGGATACCGCAACGGCTTTCAGGCCGCCGAAGATGGCATAGATCGAGCCGATCACGCTGATAGCAATACATAGAATGACAATCGCCTGGAACTTAGTCACACCGAGGATACCGGATAGACCGAAAATGTTCTCAAATACCAGCGAACCGGAGTACAGCACGACCGGGATCTGAACGACCAGCGCCAGCACGATGTACAGAATACTGAACCACAGTTTGGTGCTTCTATCAAAGCGCAGGCCGATGAGCTGCGGGATGGTGGTGATGCCGCTTTTCAGGTAACGCGGTGCGGCAAACAGCGCCAGCGCAATGCAGCACGGTGCCGCCAGCACCTCGAATGCCATCGGGCTCATGCCGACCAGCCATGTCTGACCGTTTGAGCCGACCAGCTGTTCCGCCGACAGGTTAGTCAGCAGCAGCGAGCCTGCGATAACGAATCCCGGCAGACCGCGTCCAGCCAGAAAGTAGCCTTCCGAGGTGCTTTGATTGTCACCTTTGGTTTTGAAGTAGGAGATCACCGCTACCAGAATGGTGAAACCCACAAAGCTAATGAGTGTCCATAACATAATTTTTAATCGTCCCTTTATCTTGTGTCTCGTTTTTGATGCGGCGCAGAACGAATTTCTGCCCTGCATTTTACAGCGCACAGAACTTTCGTCCTGTGCGCTGTACATTTCAGCATTATCTTCCTTGGGCAATACCACCGTCCCGAGGCGGTATGGCTGGGAACGTTGGAGCGTCAGACCCGACCGTTTATCCAAAGGGAAAAGAGATTTAACGGAGTGTAACCGGTCTGTGGATTACTCCCACAGACCCTTGGAGGTCATATCCTCGATATACGCATCGCAGTTGGAGGAATCTACGACCTGAGAACCGGAATCAATAAAGGAATCAACCTGTTCGCCTTCCAGCGCCTTCACTGCAGCTTCCACTGCCTTATAGCCCATGTCATAACCGAGCTGGGCGATATCCATGCCGAGCGTACCGTCCTTGATCGCGGAGATAGCGGAGGTGTTGCCGTCAAAACCGCAGACAATGGTGTCAGCGTATTTGGCATTGCCGGAGTCCTTGATGATCTTGACAACGCTCATCGCCATGTCGTCATTGGAGGAAAGCACGATGTCAATGCCGTCCGGATACATCTGCATAACGGATTCCATTGCAGTTGCAGCCTTCTCAGCCAGACCGTCGCAGTACTGCACCTCTACAACCTCGCCGCCTGCTTCCGCAACGCCTTCCTTGTAGCCGGCCAGACGTGCCTCGTGGGTCTCGTCGCCCTGTACGCCGGTAACGACCAGTACGGTCGGCTTGTCGATGCCCTTTGCCTTGGCTGCTTCAACCGCTGCGACACCGCCGCTCTTGGCTGCATCCTTATTACCGGTGCCGACAAATGCCAGCTTTTTATCCGAAGTAAAGTCGGTATCCAGTGCGATGACTACCTTGTCCGTATTGGCTACCAGTGTAGAGGCAGAATCCGACTGCAGCGGAGCCAGCACCAGTGCGTCGATACTCGGATTGCCGAGCGAGGTTTCGATCATGTTGACCTGCTCATCATAGGACGTTGCCGAGGTCGGAGACTGAATGTCTACCTTTACGTTGTCGTGCTCATCGGCATACGCCTTTGCACCGGCCATAACCTTGTTGAAGTGACCATCGGTCAGCTTTACGATAACCGAGATGTTGTAAGCGTCACCGCTACCGGAGCCTGCACCGGAATCACCGCCGTCCGTCGAAGCGGAGGAAGCGCCACCGCAGCCTGCCAGCATGCCAACACACATTGCACTTGCCAGAGTCATCGCTAAGAGCTTCTTTTTCATGATCATAATCCTTTCTTTTCTCTCGTTTTTCTCGGGTCTCTCTTTTTCTTTTATAAACAGCGTCGAAGCGTTATCTATTACAGATCACAGGGCATTGCTTCCTTGAGTACAGCGGTGGACTTCTTGAGTCCGGTCAGCGCCGGCATGGTCAGATCCTCCATTTCCTGGCTGATCGGGCCGTCGTAGCCCTCCATGCTCAGGCAGGACAGAAATTCCTTCCACCAGCTGACATCATGTCCGTGACCGAGCGCAACGTAGTTCCAGGTGCGCTTTGCAAACTGGTCGATGGTCTTGGTGTCGAGCACGCCGTCCGGGCCGACATAATTGCGCTCCAGACGCACATCCTTGGCGTGAACGTGATAAATGCGGTCCGCGCCGAGCTTGTGAACAGCCGTTACCGGATCGCCGCCCATCCACATCAGGTGGCTGGGATCGAGGTTCATGCCGACCATCGGGCCGACTGCATCGCGCAGACGAATAAGCGTCTCCGGATTGTAGACCATCTGGCAGCCGTGGTTCTCAAGCGCGATCTTCTCAATGCCGTTGGCCTTTGCCAGCTCGACCGTCTTTTTCCAGTATGGGATCAGCACTTCTTCCCACTGCCAGTTCAGGATTTGAGTCGTGATCGGCGGCCAGCTGGTAACGATCCAGTTCGGCGTGTGATCCTCTGCTGAGCCGCCCGGGCAGCCGGACATCATAACGATCTTCTTGATGCCGAGCAGACCGGCCAGCTTGAAGGTCTTTTCGACAACCTCCTGATGCTGCTTGCCTTCCTCATTCGGTGCAAGCTGGTTGCCCGAGCAGTTGAGCACCTCGAGCACCAGACCGCGCTTTGCAATCGCATCCATGTAGTTCTTGCGGGTCTCCTCGCTTGCCAGCATGGCATCCAGATCAATGTGCGGTGCCTTAGACCAGTTGCCGCAGGCAATCTCGATGGACTCGTAGCCGAGAGCGGCAACCGTGTCCAGCATTTCTTCGAACGGCATGTAGCCGAGGCAATCAGTATTTAAGCAAAATCTCATAGTTATTCGTCCTTTCTAAACGACTTTCTCAGCCGGTGCCGCGATATCCCATGCACCGCGGCACACCAGAGAAGAGAAAGAGAAAATTGGGTGTTACTTTTTATAGAAGTCCGGCATCTCGTCGTAGTGAATCTCTACAACGGTCTGCGTATCGCGCGCCTTGGAAGCTGCCTTTGCGGTCACCTGACCAACATAGCCGTCCCATGCGGACGGACCATCTACACGGCCTTCCTTGCAGGCATTGATCCAGGACTGGAATTCGATGTTGTATGCTTCAGGGAAGCGCTCAGACCAGTCATGGCAGATCGGCGTCACACGGGAATCATTCGTGCGGATCATCGCATTGGCGGGTTCAGGCAGATTGATGCAGCCTTCCTCGCAGACGACTTCGCAGCGAACATCGTAGCCGTAGCGGCAGTTGACGAAGGATTCTACGTCGATGCGTACGCCGGATTCGGTGGTCAGGTACATGATCTGCGGGTCGCGCAGCTCGCCTTCTGCATTGCGGGTGGTCTTGGGGAATACGACCTCGGCGGTCTTGTAGTTCTCACCGAGCAGCCAGCGGAGTACGTCGATTTCATGGATCATGGAGTTCTCGACCGGCATCGAGGTGGTGAAACCCGGTGCGTCATAGTTACGGTGTACGCAGTGCAGCATGAGCGGCAGACCGTACTTGCCGGAGTCGATAGCCTTTTTCAGCTGACCGTAACCCGGATCGTAGCGGCGCATGAAGCCAACCTGTACCAGCTGCTTGCCGGCTGCCATCTCGGCCTCGACGATGCGCTTGCACGCGTCGGCCTCGGGAGCCAGCGGCTTTTCGCAGAAAACATACTTGCCGGCCTTGATTGCCGCCATAACGTACTGCTCGTGGAACGGGTCAAGCGTGGTAACGACTACTGCGTCGATGTCGTCGGACGCGATCATGTCCTCGCCCTTTTCGTAAGCCTTGATGCCGTATTTCTCGGCAACCGACTTGCAGAAGTCGATATTTGCGTCCGCGCAGGCGATCACCTTTGCGCCCTGAAGCGTCTCGTTGATGCGCTCGATGTGGGTACGGCCGATTGCGCCAGTGCCTACCAGACCGATTCTCAGTTCTTCCATGATATTTCCTCCTTAAATTTGTTATACATGTGAGTTTATGCTTTGTTTTGCAATTACGAGGACGTACTCGTGATGCAGTATAAAAATATTTGCCGTTGGGCAAACACTTTAGGCTTGTATGAAATGCTAAATAATTGCATATTTTCGCATTTACAAGTACGTCCTCGTAAATGTTTAATAAAAAATATCTGCATATTTCAGCAAATATCTTTTCTCGTCATGGGAAACGCCACGGTCGGCATTTCGTTTATTTCCGTTTACGAGGACGTACTCGTAAACCTCTATAAAAAATATTTGCGTCTTTCAGCAAATATTTTTTATGCGAAGCATTCCTTCACCAGAATACGGGTGTCGGTGAAGATCCGGTCTGTCGCAGGCTTTCGACCGAACACGAGCTCATCCATGATGAGCTTGACCGGAAGTGCGCCCTGTTCATCTTTTTCGCCGCCGAGTGTCCAGTCTATGACACCCTGCCGCATGAGTTCCACGATCTCAGGATAATCCTCGTAGCACAGCACCCGGATGTCCTTGGATCGGCCGCTTTCGATCAGCGCTCTGCCGACCTGGGCTACGCCGCCGCAGGTGATATAGATGCCGCGCAGATCAGGCTGTTCAGCCAGCAGCTGTACCGTTTTTTCATAGGTGATCTGCGGGTCCTCGAAGCTCTCCACGCGCGATACGATCACGATTTGCGGATACTCCACTTTGAGAAAATCGGTAAATCCCTGTTCACGCATCTGCACATAGTAGTTGTTGTTTTCAGTCTCGATTGCGCTTGAAATGATGGCAATTTTGCCGTTTCCGTTCAGAAACTGTCCCATAAGCCGACCGGCAATACGGCTGGCTCTTGCGCTGTCGATGCTGACACAGCAGGTACGGCGCGAACCGTCAATATCCGAATCCGTAGTGATAACGGGAATACCTGCGTCAGCCGCTCGGTCAATCGCTCGGCGCACACAATCTGCGTTGATCGGACTGAGGATGATGCCGTCCGCCTTATCCTCAACAGCTTTGACGATGTACTCGCTCTGCTGTTTGGCCTCCTGGAACCCGGTAACCGCATAGCTGACTTCAATATCGAAACCGGTCTGCTCTTTTACGCCGCGTTCGATACCTTTTTTCAGGTACGGCAATGCATCTACCTCCACCAGAATAGCAGAAATGCGGTACACCTTGCCTTGACGCTGCAGCATACGGCCGCTTGGATTGGGCGTGTAGCCCAGCTCGTTAATAATGGCCTGCACTCTCGCTCGAACCTCATCGCTGACGCCTACCCGGTGGTGCACAACCTTATCAACCGTTGACGGATGAACTCCGGCGCGCTCGGCGATTTCTTTCATGGTAACTTTCATGCCGAACGACACCTCGCTTTTATCGGCAAACCTGCGCTTTATTTGTCAGCGTGTACGTCCTCGCTGTTTTACGAGTACGTCCTCGTTATCTGACGATGCTATTGTAGCGCGATGCAGGTGCAAATGTCAACCGCTTTGAGCAAAGTTTTTGAAGTTCCGCTTTTTTCATAAAATATACGTCGTGATTTTGGTATTTTCACATAAATACGAGATGGATTGTGCATTTCATTTGCACAGATGCTGTTCTTTAGCTGTTGAAATTATTGTTAGAATATACTCTGATAATATCGTCCTAATATCATTACCATTCATCTCAGCCGCCAGATTGCTGTTTTTCATGGTCAAGCATACAACTCTATTTATGCAAATCTATGTGAAATTATACAAATGTATCTGT